>Ga0308164_10000852_pt1 | contig 41190 bp, 42 predicted proteins | sample PhyTR2_FD_201031 | JGI IMG/M metagenome (GOLD analysis project Ga0308164, IMG submission 201031) | Phyllosphere microbial communities from UC Gill Tract Community Farm, Albany, California, United States - DLSLT.R2 | ecosystem: Host-associated > Plants > Phyllosphere > Unclassified | place: USA...
CGGTTTCAAGATCCGTGAAGGCCAGGCAATTGGCTGCATGGTGACCCTGCGTGGCGTTCAGATGTACGAATTCCTGGACCGTTTCGTCACCGTGGCTCTGCCCCGCGTGCGTGACTTCCGTGGTATTTCGGGTCGTTCGTTCGATGGTCGCGGCAACTACAACGTTGGCGTCAAAGAACAGATCATCTTCCCTGAAATTGAGTACGACAAGGTCGACGCCCTGCGCGGTCTCAATATCAGCATCACCACTACGGCGAAGAACGACGAAGAGTGCAAAGCACTGCTCGCCGCTTTCCGCTTCCCCTTCAAGAACTGAGGCAGCGCATGGCAAAAGTAGCATTGATCCAGCGCGAACTGAAGCGCGAAAAGCTGGCAGCCAAGTACGCTGTCAAGTACACCGAGCTGAAGGCCATCGCCGGCGACGCAAAGCGTAGCGACGAAGAGCGTGATGCAGCCCGTCTGGGCCTGCAGAAGCTCCCGCGCAACGCCAACCCCACACGTCAACGCAACCGCTGCGCAATCACCGGTCGCCCACGTGGCACGTTCCGCCAATTCGGTCTGGCACGTGCAAAGATTCGTGAACTGGCTTTCGCTGGCGACATCCCCGGTGTCACCAAGGCCAGCTGGTAAGCAAGCAGGAGAGATTAAACATGAGCATGAGTGATCCCATCGCTGACTTGCTGACCCGAATCCGCAATGCACAAATGGTCGCCAAGACCACCGTGACGGCACCTTCTTCCAAAGTGAAGATCGCCATCGCCCAAGTGCTGAAGGACGAAGGCTATATCGACGGTTTCCAAGTGAAAACCGAAGACGGCAAGGCTGAACTCGAAATCACCCTGAAGTACTACGCGGGTCGCCCCGTGATCGAGCGCATCGAGCGCGTGAGCCGTCCCGGCCTGCGCGTGTACAAGGGCCGTGATGCAATTCCACAAGTCATGAATGGCTTGGGCGTGGCTATCGTTACCACCCCCCAAGGCGTGATGACCGATCGTAAAGCACGTGCTACCGGTGTCGGTGGCGAAGTGCTTTGCTATGTGGCCTAACGTGACATTGAAGGAGAAATACTGAAATGTCTCGCGTAGCAAAAATGCCTGTGACCATCCCCGCTGGCGTGGATGTGTCCATCAATGATGCACACATCAGTGTCAAGGGCACTGGCGGCACTCTGTCGCTGGCCCAGAACGCACTGGTCACTGTGACCAATGCCGACGGCAAGCTCTCTTTCGAGCCCGCCAACGACTCCCGTGAAGCCAACGCCATGAGTGGTACCCAGCGTCAGCTGGTGAACAACATGGTCAATGGCGTGACCAAGGGTTTCGAGAAGAAGCTGACGCTGGTAGGCGTGGGCTTCAAGGCCGCTGCCTCGGGTTCCAAGCTGAACCTGGCCATCGGTTTCTCGCACCCCGTGAACTTCGAAATGCCCGCTGGCATTACGGTGGCTACCCCGATCCCGACCGAAATCGTGATCAAGGGCGCCGACCGCCAGGTCGTGGGCCAACTGGCCGCTGAGATCCGTGCTGTTCGTCCTCCCGAGCCCTACAAGGGCAAGGGTATCCGCTATGCGGACGAAAAGATCACGATCAAAGAGACCAAGAAGAAATAAGGAGCTGCAATATGTTGACCAAGAAAGAGCAGCGTCTCCGTCGTGCACGTCAGACCCGCATCCGCATTGCCCAGCAAGGCGTGGCGCGTCTGAGCGTGAACCGCACGAACCTCCACATCTACGCCAGCGTGATCTCTGGCGACGGCACCACGGTGCTGGCCACTGCTTCCACTGCGGAAGCCGAAGTGCGCACGTCGCTCGGCGGCTCCGGCAAGGGCGGCAACGCCGCTGCGGCATCCCTGATCGGCAAGCGTATTGCTGAAAAGGCCAAGGCTGCCGGTGTCGAGAAGGTTGCATTCGATCGCGCAGGTTTCGCCTACCACGGCCGCGTCAAGGCCCTGGCCGACGCAGCCCGTGAAGCTGGCCTGCAGTTCTAAGCGGAGCGGATAAAAATGGCTAAATTTACCCCCAAAGTGCAAGACGAAGGTCGTGACGACGGTCTGCGCGAAAAAATGATCGCGGTCAACCGCGTCACCAAGGTTGTGAAGGGCGGTCGTATCCTCGGCTTCGCTGCACTGACCGTGGTTGGCGACGGTGACGGTCGCGTTGGCATGGGCAAGGGCAAGTCGAAAGAAGTGCCCGCTTCCGTGCAAAAGGCGATGGAAGAAGCACGCCGCAACATGATCAAGGTGTCCCTGAAGAACGGCACGATCCATCACATGGTTAACGGACACCACGGTGCCGCTTCCGTCATGATGGCTCCCGCTCCCAAAGGTACCGGCATCATCGCTGGCGGCCCGATGCGCGCCGTGTTCGAAGTGTTGGGTATCACGGACATCGTGGCCAAGAGCCATGGTTCCTCCAACCCTTACAACATGGTTCGCGCCACGTTAGACGCCCTGACTCGTTCCACGACCCCCTCGGAAGTGGCATCGAAGCGCGGCAAGTCGGTCGAAGACATCTTCGCCTGATTGGAGTCCATATGACGACGCAACAAACTGTCAAGATTCAACTGGTGCGCAGCCCTATCGGCACCAAGGAATCGCACCGCGCCACCGTTCGCGGCCTGGGTCTGCGCAAGCTCAACAGCACCAGCGAGCTGCAAGACACCCCTGCCGTGCGTGGCATGATCAACAAGATCAGCTACCTGGTCAAGATCGTCTGAAAGGATTGATGATGGAACTCAATAGCATCAAGCCTGCAGACGGCTCCAAGCACGCCAAGCGCCGCGTTGGTCGCGGTATCGGTTCCGGCCTGGGCAAGACTGCCGGCCGTGGCCACAAGGGTCAGAAATCGCGTTCGGGCGGCTACCACAAGGTAGGCTTCGAAGGCGGTCAAATGCCTCTGCAACGCCGTCTGCCCAAGCGCGGTTTCAAGTCGCATCTGCTGAAGTTCAATGCAGAAGTGACTCTGACTGCCCTCGAGCAACTCGGTCTGGCCGAAGTCGATCTGGCTGCCCTCAAGCAGGCTGGCCTGGTCGGTGAAATCGCCAAAGTCGTGAAGGTCATCAAGAGCGGCGCAATCACCACGGCTGTGAAGCTGAACGGTATTGCTGCTACAGCGGGTGCCAAGGCAGCTATCGAAGCTGCCGGTGGCAACGTGGCCTGATCAAGTTCTGAAAGAAGACATCCGTGGCTACTAGCGCAGCTCAAATTGCAAAAACCGGAAAATTCGGCGATTTGCGTCGCCGACTGGTTTTTCTGTTGCTGGCGCTGGTCGTATACCGTATCGGGGCACATATCCCCGTGCCGGGCATCGACCCAGCGCAGCTGCAGCAGCTGTTCAATGGCCAGCAGGGCGGCATTCTCAATCTGTTCAACATGTTCTCGGGTGGAGCGCTTTCGCGCTTCACGGTGTTCGCACTGGGGATCATGCCGTACATCTCGGCATCGATCATCATGCAACTGGCGACCTATGTCGTCCCGACGTTCGAGCAGCTGAAAAAAGAAGGTGAATCGGGTCGTCGCAAGATTACCCAGTACACCCGCTACGGCACTCTTGCCCTGGCAATTTTTCAGTCCCTTGGGATTGCAGTGGCTCTGGAAAGCTCGGCAGGGCTGGTGCTCAGTCCAGGCATGGGCTTCCGCCTCACGGCGGTAGTCAGCCTGACTGCAGGTACCATGTTCCTGATGTGGCTCGGTGAACAGATCACGGAACGTGGTCTGGGCAACGGTATCTCGATCCTGATCTTTGCTGGTATTGCCGCAGGCCTGCCCAGCTCGATCGGTGGATTGCTGGAACTGGTGCGCACCGGCGCAATGAGCGTTCTGGCTGCGATCTTCATTGTTCTCGTGGTGGCAGGCGTGACGTATTTCGTCGTGTTCGTCGAGCGGGGGCAGCGCAAGATCCTGGTGAACTACGCACGCCGTCAAGTCGGTAACAAGGTTTATGGTGGCCAGTCCTCGCACTTGCCGCTGAAGCTGAACATGGCCGGGGTCATTCCTCCCATCTTCGCTTCCTCGATCATCTTGTTGCCTGCCACGGTGGTGAACTGGTTCAGCGCGGGAGAATCGATGCGTTGGCTGCGTGACATCGCAGGCGCCCTGACCCCTGGTCAGCCGGTGTATGTGATGTTCTATGCTGCTGCCATCATCTTCTTCTGCTTCTTCTATACGGCCCTGGTCTTCAACAGCCGGGAAACCGCCGACAATCTGAAGAAGAGTGGTGCGTTCATTCCAGGCATCCGCCCGGGTGAGCACACGGCACGCTACATCGACAAGATCCTGGTTCGCCTGACCTTGGCTGGCGCGGTTTACATCACCTTCGTGTGTCTGTTGCCCGAGTTCATGATCCTGAAGTACAACGTTCCGTTCTACTTCGGTGGTACATCACTGCTGATCATTGTGGTGGTGACCATGGACTTCATGGCACAGGTGCAGAACTACATGATGTCGCAGCAGTACGAGTCGCTCCTCAAAAAAGCGAACTTCAAGGGTACGCCGGGCACTTGAGAAAAAGTCATGGAGACTTCGGGCGGTGCCCGGGGTCTCCAGCTAAGAGTTAGTAGATTGTCCCGAATGGGACGCCACAAAGTTCCGTGCAGATTGGCCGGAACGGATGCAAAGTTTTAGGAGAATGAAATGAGAGTTTCGGCTTCGGTCAAGAAAATCTGCCGCAACTGCAAGATCATCCGCCGCAAGGGTGTGGTGCGTGTGATCTGCACAGACCAGCGCCATAAGCAGCGCCAGGGTTGATTGAAAGTATAGAGGACGCATATGGCACGTATCGCTGGCATCAATATTCCGCCGCATCAGCATGCTGAAATCGGCCTGACCGCTATTTATGGTATCGGTCGTACCCGCGCTCGCAAGATTTGCGAAGCATGCGAAATCGCATATTCCAAGAAGATCAAAGATCTGACGGATGGCGATCTCGAAAAAATCCGTGACGCGATTGCTCAGTTCACCATCGAAGGTGACCTGCGCCGTGAAACGACGATGAACATCAAGCGTTTGATGGACATCGGCTGCTATCGCGGTTTCCGTCATCGCCGTGGCCTGCCCATGCGCGGTCAACGCACTCGCACGAATGCACGTACCCGCAAGGGTCCGCGCAAGGGTGCGGCGGCTTTGAAGAAATAAGAGATTGAAAGATCACTATGGCTAAATCCCCCGCCAATAACGCATCGCAGCGCGTTCGCAAGAAGGTTCGCAAGAACATTTCTGACGGCATCGCCCACGTGCACGCTTCGTTCAACAACACGATCATCACCATCACCGACCGCCAGGGCAATGCCCTGTCGTGGGCTTCGTCGGGTGGCCAAGGTTTCAAGGGCTCGCGCAAGTCGACGCCTTTCGCAGCCCAGGTCGCTTCGGAAGTGGCTGGTCGTGCAGCGATCGAACAAGGCATCAAGAACGTCGACGTCGAGATCAAGGGCCCCGGCCCAGGTCGCGAATCGTCGGTGCGCGCTCTGGGTGCCCTGGGCATCCGCATCACTTCCATCTCGGACGTGACGCCTGTGCCGCACAACGGCTGCCGCCCGCAAAAGCGTCGTCGTATCTAATTTTTTATAAGCCCACCGCCACCTGCCTGGCCAGCCAATGCAGGTGGCTCCCGCAATTGTCTTTGCGGTAGATGACACAAGGAAGATCACGTGGCACGTTATATCGGCCCCAAGGCCAAACTTTCCCGCCGTGAAGGCACCGACCTGTTCCTCAAGAGCGCCCGTCGCTCGATCGCGGACAAGTCGAAGTTTGACACCAAGCCCGGCCAGCATGGCCGCACTTCTGGCCAGCGCACTTCGGACTACGGTCTGCAGCTGCGTGAAAAGCAGAAGGTCAAGCGCATGTACGGCGTGCTGGAAAAGCAATTCCGCCGCTACTTCGAAGCTGCCGATGGCAAAAAGGGCAACACGGGTGCAAACCTGCTGACGCTGCTGGAAAGCCGTCTGGACAACGTCGTGTACCGCATGGGCTTCGGCTCCACGCGTGCAGAAGCCCGCCAGCTGGTGTCGCACAAGGCGATCACCGTGAACGGCCAATCGGTCAACATCGCTTCCTACCTGGTCAAGGTCGGTGACGTGGTTGCCGTGCGCGAAAAGTCCAAGAAGCAGGCTCGCATCGTCGAAGCCATGCAACTGGCACAGCAAGTGGGCTTCCCCGCTTGGGTCGAAGTCAGCCTGGACAAGGCAGAAGGAACCTTCAAGAAGGCTCCTGACCGTGACGAATTCGCCGCAGACATCAACGAATCCCTGATCGTTGAATTGTATTCGCGTTGATTTTTCCGGCTCTTTTTCGCTAAAACGTCCCTGAACCGCGAGGCATCGCGGTTTAGGCGCTTCACCAGCCTTACCGGTGTAACGAGCCGGGGGTATTGAGAGGAAGTCTGCATGCAAACCAATTTGCTGAAACCCAAGGCAATCAATGTCGAACAACTTGGCCACAACCGTGCCAAGGTCGCACTTGAGCCGTTCGAGCGTGGTTACGGCCACACGCTGGGCAATGCCCTGCGCCGTGTGCTGCTCTCGTCCATGGTGGGTTACGCAGCGACGGAAGTCACGATTGCGGGCGTGCTCCACGAGTACTCTTCGATCGACGGCGTTCAGGAAGATGTGGTCAACATCCTGCTGAACCTCAAGGGCGTGGTGTTCAAGCTGCACAACCGCGACGAAGTGACCCTGAGCCTGCGCAAGGATGGCGAAGGCGTTGTCACGGCACGCGATATCCAGACCCCGCACGATGTCGAAATCGTCAACCCTGATCATGTCATCGCCAACCTGTCGCAAGGCGGCAAGCTGGACATGCAGATCAAGGTCGAAAAGGGCCGTGGTTATGTGCCGGGCAATGTGCGTCGCTATGGCGATGAATCCACCAAGTCGATCGGCCGCATCGTGCTGGACGCATCGTTCTCCCCCGTGAAGCGCGTGAGCTACACGGTGGAAAGCGCACGTGTCGAGCAGCGTACCGACCTCGACAAGCTGGTGGTTGAAATCGAGACCAACGGTGCCATCACGGCGGAAGACGCAGTGCGCGCTTCGGCCAAGATCCTGGTCGAGCAGCTGGCTGTGTTCGCACAGCTCGAAGGCGGCGATCTGGAAGGCATCACGGGCAGCGCGGCTCCGCGCAACAACGCGAGCTTCGACCCGATCCTGCTGCGTCCTGTGGACGAGCTGGAACTGACGGTGCGTTCGGCCAACTGTCTGAAGGCCGAAAACATCTACTACATCGGCGACCTGATCCAGCGTACCGAAAACGAGCTGCTCAAGACCCCCAACCTGGGTCGCAAGTCGCTCAACGAGATCAAGGAAGTCCTGGCTTCCCGTGGTCTGACGCTGGGCATGAAGCTCGAAAACTGGCCGCCAGCCGGCCTGGACAAGCGTTAAGCTATAATACGCGGCCCACTTCGGTGGGCAGTGCCTCGGGCAGTACCTTATACGGCTGCCCGATTTAATTACATATCAAGGAAAAAGCACCATGCGCCACGGTCACGGCCTCCGCAAACTCAACCGCACTTCTTCGCACCGCCTGGCGATGCTGCAGAACATGATGAATTCGCTCATCGAGCACGAAGCCATCAAGACCACCGTCCCCAAGGCCAAGGAACTGCGCCGCGTGATCGAGCCCATGATCACCCTGGCCAAGGTCGACACCGTCGCCAACCGCCGCCTGGCTTTCGACCGCCTGCGCGACCGCGACAGCGTGACCAAGCTGTTCAACGTGCTCGGTCCCCGTTTCAACGCCCGTCCCGGTGGCTACACGCGTATCCTGAAGATGGGTTTCCGCGTGGGTGACAACGCCCCCATGGCTTACGTCGAAATGGTCGAACGCAGCGAAGAAGTTCAAACTTCCGACGCAGCAGCCTAAATCTGCTGTACAATAACTACATACCGCGCGATGGAGCAGTCTGGTAGCTCGTTGGGCTCATAACCCAAAGGTCGGAGGTTCAAATCCTTCTCGCGCAACCAAACATTCAACGCCCACTTTTCAGTGGGCGTTTTTGTTTTTGCGGTCCGTTTTCCCTACCGGACTGCGACCGGTGTTCACCTTCTGTCGCGCGCAACTGCGGCCCCCTGATTGATGACTTCTTCGTTTCCCAGCACCCTTGGCATTGATTTCGGCACCTCCAACTCGGCCATGGCGCTGCGCACCGCGGGCGGGCCGGCGCGGCTGATTCCGCTCGAGGGCGACATGCTGGCCATGCCCACGGCGCTGTTCTTCCATGCCGAGGAACACAGCACCCATTTCGGCCGCGATGCGATGGCCCAGTACCTTGAAGGCGAGGAAGGGCGGCTGATGCGCTCGCTCAAGAGCCTGCTGGGCAGCGCGCTGCTGCAGGACAAGACGGTGGTGCACGGCAACCTGGTGAGCTACCAGGACATCATTGCGCTGTTCCTGCGCCACCTCGCGACGCGCGCCCAGAAGGAGCTCGGGCAGATGCCCGAGCGCGTGGTGCTGGGCCGGCCGGTGCATTTCGTCGATGACGATCCCGAACGCGACGCGCTGGCCGAGAGCGCGCTGCGCGAAGCCGCGCACCGCGCCGGGTTTGCACAGGTGCAGTTCCAGCTCGAGCCGATTGCCGCGGCGCTCGACTACGAGCAGCGCCTGGACCGTGAATCGGTCGTGCTGGTGGTCGACATCGGCGGCGGCACCTCCGATTTCACCGTCGTGCGCCTGGGGCCCGAGCGCATCGCACACCTGGACCGCAGCGTCGACGTGCTGGCCACCACCGGGGTGCACATCGGCGGCACCGACTTCGACCAGCGGCTCAACCTCGAGCTGCTGCAGCCGCTGCTGGGCCTGCGCCACCATGGCAAGAGCGGGCGCGAGGTGCCCAGCCGGGTGTTCTTCGATCTGTCGACCTGGCATCTGATCCAGTGGCTCTACACCGCCAAGGCAGTGCGCGAGGCCCAGGCGCTGCGCGGCGATTACCGTGACGAGCGCCTGCATGCGCGGCTGATGACGGTGCTCGAGGAGCGCCTGGGCCACCGCCTGGCCAACACGATGGAGCAGGGCAAGATCGCGGTGTCGCAGACCGGCCTGGCCCAGACCCTGGATCTGGGATGGCTGGAGAACCAGCTTGAGGCCCAGGCCACGCCCGAGGCGCTGGAGCTGCATCTGCAGCCGGCGCTGGCGCGCGTCGTCGCCTGCGCCGGGGAATGCCTGCGTCGCGCGGGTGTGCCGGCCCAGGCGCTCGATGCGATCTATCTCACGGGCGGGTCTTCGGCGCTGCGCCCGCTGCGCAGCGCCTTGCGCGCGGCGTTTCCGGACACGCCCCAGGTCGAGGGGGATCTGTTCGGGGGGGTGGCTTCGGGGTTGGCTTATACGCAGGGCTGAGGGGCAGGGCGCTGAACTTCTTTCGAGTGCAGGCGCATCACTCTTCGTCAGCACCCTCTTTTTTGATCTGCAGCGCCGCGTCATAAAGCGCATTGCGTGGCGCGCCCGTGATTTCCGCGGTCAGGCGCACGGCGGCCTTGGTGGGGAGCTCGGCGAGCAGCAGGCGCAGCACGCGCAGGCCCTCGCCGCTGTCGTCTTGCAGCGCCACCGGATGCAGCACGACGACGAACTCGCCACGCGAGCGTTGGGGCGAGCCTTCGAGCCAGGCGGGCAGTTGGTCCGCGGGCTGGGTCACGATTTCCTCGAACTGCTTGGTGATCTCGCGCGCCAGCGTGACCGGGCGCGGGCCGAGCACGGCCAGGGCCTGGGCCAGCTCGCCGATGCGGTGCGGCGCTTCGAGCAGCACGCAGCAGCGCGCTTCCTGGCCCAGTTGCTGGACCTGGGTGGCGCGCTCGGCATGCTTGCTCGCGAGAAAACCCGCGAACAGGAAGCCGCTGCTGGCCTGCGAGGGCGCGACCGCGCCCGCGACGCTGAGCGCGGCGGTGATGCTGCTGGCGCCGGGCAGGGGAATCGTGCGCAGGCCCGCGGCCTGCACGGCCGCGGCCAGGCGCGCGCCGGGGTCGCTGACGCCGGGCGTGCCCGCGTCGCTCACATACGCCACGCGCTGACCCTGCTGCAGGCGCGCGATTACCTGCTGCGCGGCCTCGGCTTCGTTATGCTGGTGCAGCGCCAGCAACTGGCTGCCGGGGCGCTCGAGCCCATAGGAGCGCAGCAGGCCCTGGGTGTGGCGCGTGTCCTCGCAGGCAATGCTGTCGACGAGCTGCAGCACGTGCAGCGCGCGCAGGCTGATGTCGGCCAGGTTGCCGATCGGGGTGGCGACCACATACAGCGCGCCCGGCGGATAGTTTTGCGCCGAGGCTGCGTCGTGGGCAGCGCTCAGCGCGGAGGCAAAAGAGGCACTCAATGGGTTTCCTTAAAAATCCTGCCGCAGCGGATGCGGCGCCGGCCACGACGCGGCAACGGGGCCAGGCCGGTGAAGACCGGGCGCTGCGCTGCCTGCAGGCGGCGGGCCTGCGCCTGGTGGAGCGCAATTATCGGACGCCCGGGCGCGGCGGTGGTGAAATTGACCTCATCATGCGCGATGCCGAGGGCACGCTGGTGTTCGTCGAGGTGCGCAGCCGCGGCCATCCAGGCTATGGCGGCGCGGGCGCGAGCATCGGCGCCGTCAAGCAGTCGCGGGTGGTGCGCGCGGCGCAGCATTACCTGCAGCGCTGGGCCGCACCGCCGCCGTGCCGTTTCGACATGGTGCTGATCGAGGGCGCGCGCGTGCAGTGGCTGCGCGCGGCGTTCGACGCCGCCGGGCCGCGCGGGTAACTGCGCGGCGGCAAAAGGTTAGCGGCCGCGCAGGTATCATCGGGCCTCCATGCTTGAGCAACGAATCCAACAGCATTTCATCGACAGCGCCGACCTGAAGTACCAGGCCGCGCAGGCTTTGAGTCTTCCCATCGCTTCCGCCGTGCAGGCGATGCTGGCCTGCGTCACCAGTGGCGGCAAGGTCCTGGCCTGCGGGTGCGGGCCATCGGTGACCGACGCGCAGATGTTTGCCGCGCTGTGCGTGACGGGCTTCGAGCGCGACCGGCCCGAGCTGGCGGCGCTGGCGCTGACGGCGCAGGGCGGGCTGCTGGGCAGCCTGCCGGTGTCGGGTGGCGGCGGCAACGCCCAGCACTACCTGGCGCGCCAGGTGCGGGCGCTGGGCCAGGCCGGCGATCTGCTGGTCGTGCTGTCGGTGACCGGCAACGACCCCTGCGCGCTCGAGGCGGTGGAAGCCGCGCACGAGCGCGACATGATGGCAGTGGTGCTCAGCGGCCGCACCGGCGGTGCGCTGGCCGGGCGCATGCGCGAGACCGATGTGCTGATCTGCGTGCCGCACGACCGCGGCGCGCGGGTGCGTGAAGTGCACGCGCTGGTGTTGCACTGCCTGTGCGACGGCGTGGATGCCCAGTTGTTAGGTGAACAGGAGATGCCTTTATGAAATTCGAGATCCGTCGTGCCGTGTGTTCGGCCCTGGCCGTGGTCGCGCTCGGTGGCGCCTTGTCGGCGTGCATTCCGCTGGTGGTGGGGGGCGGCATGGTGGCCGGCACCCTGGTGGCCGTGGACCGGCGCACGACCGGCACCGTGGTCGAAGACGAAAGCATCGAGGTCAAGGCCGCGAACCGCATCCGCGAGACCCTGGGCGACAAGGCGCGCATCAGCGTGACCAGCTACAACCGCCAGGTGCTGCTCACCGGCGAGGTCGGCAACGAGACGGACAAGCAGGCGCTGGGCCGCCTGGTCCAGTCGGTCGACAATGTGCGTGCCGTGGTGAACGAAACCACGGTCGCGCCCTTCACCGCGACGCTGAGCCAGCGCTCGGGCGATACCTTCATCACCGGCAAGGTGCGCGCGAGCCTGATGGACGCCAAGGACCTGCAGGCTTCGGCGTTCAAGGTGACCACCGAGAACAAGGTGGTCTATCTGATGGGCATCGTCACGCCGCGCGAAGCCAAGCGCGCGGCCGAGATCGCGCGCGGCGTCAATGACGTGACAAAGGTGGTGCGCGTGTTCGAGGTGATTTCCGAGGACGAGCTGGCGCGCTACCAGCCGCGCCAGGCGGCGCCGGTGACGACCGACATGTCCCCCTCGACAGCGCCCTGATCGCGCTGCATTGCAAAAAAGCCGGCATTGCCGGCTTTTTTGCGTTCAGCGCAGGCGCTTGATCAGGCTCGACGTGTCCCAGCGGTTGCCGCCCATGTCCTGCACGTCGGCATAGAACTGGTCCACGAGTGCCGTGACCGGCACGCGCGCGCCGTTGCGGCGGGCTTCGTCGAGCACCAGGCCCAGGTCCTTGCGCATCCAGTCGACGGCAAAGCCGAAATTGAACTCGTCGGCGACCATGGTCTTGCCGCGCTGGTCCATCTGCCAGCTCTGCGCCGCGCCCTTGCCGATCACCTCGAGCACCTGGTTCATGTCGAGCCCGGCCTTGCCGCCAAAGGCAATGGCTTCGGACAGGCCCTGGAGCAGCCCGGCCAGGCAGATCTGGTTGACCATCTTCGCGAGTTGCCCCGCGCCGCTGGCGCCCAGCAGCGTGCAGGCGCGCGCAAACGCCATCGCGACAGGCTGGATGGTGGCAAATGCCGCGGCGTCGCCGCCGCACATCACCGTGAGCTGGCCGTTTTGCGCACCGGCCTGGCCGCCCGAGACCGGTGCATCGATGAACTGCAGCCCCAGCGCCTGCGCCGCGGCGCTAAGCTCGCGCGCGACCTCGGCCGAGGCCGTCGTGTGGTCGACGAAGACCGCGCCCGGTGCCATGCCGGCCAGCGCGCCCTGGGGCCCAAGCACGACCGAGCGCAGGTCGTCGTCATTGCCGACGCAGCAGAACACGATGTCGGCGCCCTGCGCAGCTTCGCGCGGGGTGGGCGCCTGGCGCGGCTCGGCAGTGTCGGCGTATTCGGCGCACCACTGCGCGGCCTTGGCGGGGCTGCGGTTGTAGACCGTGACGCGGTGGCCGGCGCGCGCGAGGTGGCCGGCCATGGGGTAGCCCATCACACCCAGGCCCAGGAAGGCCACGGAGCGTGGCGGAACGGCAAGGCTAGACATAGAAACAATCTCCAAAGGAAAACAGCCCGGAGTGGGCAAAAGGGGGGGCGTGCGCGTCAGACGATCGCGAAATGCTCAGTGCCGGACGACAGATCGAGGTTGCGTGCGCGCTGGCTGTTGAGCTTGATGTTCAGGCGCACGTCATTGACCGAGTCGGCATTGCGCAATGTGTCTTCATAGGTGATGTGCTGCGCTTCGAACAGATCGAACAGCGCCTGGTCGAAGGTCTGCATGCCCAGCTCGCGGCCTTTTTTCATGACTTCCTTGATCTCGGCGACCTCGCCCTTGAAGATCAGGTCGGAGATCAGCGGAGTGTTGAGCATGATCTCGATGGCCGCGATCCGGCCCTTGCCGTCTTGGCGCGGGATCAGCCGCTGCGAGACCATGCCGCGCAGGTTCAGCGACAGGTCCATCAGCAGCTGCGGGCGGCGCTCCTCGGGGAAGAAGTTGGCGATCCGGTCCAGCGCCTGGTTGGCGTTGTTGGCGTGCAGCGTGGCCATGCACAGGTGGCCGGTTTCGGCGAACGCGATCGCGTGCTCCATGGTCTCGCGGTCGCGGATCTCGCCCATCAGGATCACGTCGGGTGCCTGGCGCAGCGTGTTCTTGAGCGCCGCTTCCCAGCTCTCGGTGTCGAGGCCGACCTCGCGCTGGGTGACGACGCAGTTCTTGTGCGGGTGCACGAATTCGATCGGATCCTCGACGGTGATGATGTGGCCGAACGAGTTCTCGTTGCGCCAGTCGACCATGGCCGCGAGCGTGGTCGACTTGCCCGAGCCCGTGGCGCCGACCAGGATGCACAGGCCGCGCTTGCTCATCGAGATCTCCTTGAGCACCTGCGGCACACCGAGCTTGTCGATGGTCGGCACGTTCATCGGGATGGTGCGCATGACCATGCCGATGCGGCCCTGCTGCATGAAGGCGTTGACGCGAAAGCGCCCGATGCCCGCGGGCGAGATCGCGAAGTTGCTTTCCTTGGTGCGCTCGAATTCGGCGATCTGCTTGTCGCTCATGATCGAGCGCGCGAGCGTCAGCGTGTGCAGCGGCGTCAGCGGCTGGGGCGAGACCTTGGTGATCTTGCCGTCGACCTTGATGGCCGGGGGGAACTCGGCGGTGATGAACAGGTCGCTGCCGTTGCGGCTGACCATGAGGTGCAGCAGGTCGTTGATGAATTTACTGGCCTGGTCTCGTTCCATGGAATTCTCCGGTGGCGGGGCGGTGCCGCGCCAGATGATGGGCTAGGGCGACTGGGGGCCCAGGCGGCTGCTGACGGCGCGCAGGCGCACCGAGAGCTTGCGCGCGAGGATGGCGATCAGCTGGGCGGCCAGCGCTGGATCATGCACCAGCATGTCGTCGAGGGATTCGGCACTGAGCACCGCAAGCTCGCTGTCCACCAGGGTGGTGCAGCTCGAAAAGCGCTGGCCGCTGTCGAGCAGCGACATCTCGCCGAGCAGGTCGCCCGGGCCGGTCTGCGCCAGGCGCAGCGTCTCGCCCCAGGGCTGGCGGCGGTTGACGACCAGCTCGCCGCTGAGCACGACCACCATGAAGTTGCCGTATTCGTCCTGGAGGATGACGTCGCGCTGGGCCTTGACGGCCGCAAAGTGCAGGTAGCGCTCCATGCGCGCAAGCGCGTCGGGTGTGAGCGTCGACAGGTGGCGGTCGTGGGCCCACAGCGCCTGCAGCTTGCGCCGCGCGGCGCGCGCCGCGAGCGGCCGCGCGCCCAGCTCGACGGCACGTGCCTCCCAGGGCACCAGCGGCCGGGCCGCGTCAGCCTGGCCCTGGTGCCAGGCGGTGCTGAAGAACGCCGACTCGGCCTCGAGCCGCGGCGCTTCGGTTTCCGGCGTCTGGCGCAGCCGCTGCAGGATGCGCATCACCGCGCGCTCCCGGCCTGGCCACGGGGGCGGCAGGCGTGGCGACGGCGCGGGCGGGAAGTCATGGCAGCGGGCTCAACCGGGGAAGTTGTCGGGGATCTTGGCCTTGGTACGGGCTTCGGCGGGGCTGATGAGGTTGCGCCGCACCAGGTCGGTGAGGTTCTGATCAAGCGTCTGCATGCCGACGTTCTGGCTGGTCTGGATGGTCGAATACATCTGCGCGACCTTGGCTTCGCGGATCAGGTTGCGGATGGCGCTGGTGCCAAGCATGATTTCATGCGCGGCGACGCGGCCCGTGCCGTCCTTGGTCTTGCACAGCGTCTGCGAGATGACGGCCTGCAGCGACTCCGACAGCATCGCGCGCACCATTTCCTTTTCCTCGGCCGGGAACACGTCGATGATCCGGTCGATGGTCTTGGCGGCGCTCGAGGTGTGCAGCGTGCCGAACACCAGGTGGCCGGTTTCGGCGGCGGTCATTGCCAGGCGGATGGTTTCGAGGTCGCGCATTTCGCCGACCAGGATCGCATCGGGATCCTCGCGCAGCGCCGAGCGCAGCGCGGCCGCGAAGGAGTGCGTCATCGGCCCGACTTCGCGCTGGTTGATCAGGCATTTCTTCGAGTCGTGGACGAACTCGATCGGGTCCTCGACGGTGAGGATGTGGCCGTACTCGGTCTCGTTGAGGAAGTTGACCATGGCGGCGAGCGTGGTCGACTTGCCCGAACCCGTGGGCCCGGTGACCAGCACCAGGCCGCGCGGCTTGAGCGCGAGCTCGGCGAAGATCTTGGGCGCGTTGAGCTGCTCGAGCGTCAGGATCTTGCTGGGAATGGTGCGGAACACGGCCGCGGCGCCGCGGTACTGGTTGAACGCGTTGACGCGAAAGCGCGCCAGCCCCTCGATCTCGAAGGAGAAGTCGATCTCGAGGAATTCATCGTAGGCCTTGCGCTGGGCATCGCTCATGATGTCGTAGATCATGCCGTGGACGGTCTTGTGGTCCAGGGCGTCGACGTTGATGCGGCGCACGTCGCCATGCACGCGGATCATCGGTGGCAGGCCGGCCGACAGATGCAGGTCGGAGGCCTTGTTCTTGACGCTGAACGCCAGCAGTTGGGTGATGTCCACGAAAGGCCCTTTTGTCGTTTGGTACGCTTGGCGCTGATTATGACAACGATTGCCACCAACCTCCATCAGATCCACATGCGCCTGCAGCAGGCCTGCGTGGATGCCGAGCGCGCGCCGGGCAGCGTCGCGCTGCTGGCCGTCTCCAAGACCTTCGGTCCCGAGGCGGTGCGCGAGGCGGCGCTGCAAGGCCAGCGCGACTTCGGCGAGAACTACATCCAGGAAGCCGTCGAGAAGATCGCCATCCTGCGCGAGATGGACGGGCCGGGGGGCCAGCCGCTGCGCTGGCACTGCATCGGGCCGATCCAGAGCAACAAGACGCGGCTCGTGGCCGAGCATTTCGACTGGGCGCACAGCGTCGACCGGCTCAAGATCGCGCAGCGCCTGTCGGACCAGCGGCCCCAGGGCATGGCGCCGCTGCAGGTCTGCCTGCAGGTCAACCCCGATGGCGGCGCGACCAAGGCCGGCGTGCCGCCCGAGGAGGCGCTGGCGCTGGCCCAGGCCGTCGCGCTGCTGCCCAGGCTGCAGCTGCGCGGCTTGATGGCCATTCCCGAGGAGGCGGAGGATTTCGCGGCGCAGTATGCGGTGCACCGGCGCATGAAGCAGCTGTTCGACAGCATTGCCGCGAACGGCGCCCTGGGGCTGGCGGCGTTCGATACGCTGTCGCTGGGCATGACGGCCGATCTCGAGGCGGCGGTGCAGGCGGGCAGCACGATGGTGCGGGTGGGCAGGGGGATTTTCGGGGGGCGGGTCAGGGCGTGAGCGTCAGGAGCGCGGCGCTCGCTGCCGGCATTGCCAGCTCCACCTGGCCCTCGCTGTCGGCCTCGAGGATCTCTCCGTAGGCAATGCCGATCGGGCGGCCGTCGCGGCTGCCGTCGAAGGTCTGGCCGGCCAGGCGCAGCGGGTCGGAGGTGGTCAGCCGCGTGACCACGGCCTGGCGCATGCCGGCGGGCAGCTGCACGCTGACCGTGCCGTGCGGGCCGGCATCGCGATGGATCACCGCGACGCGCACCGACTGGTTGCGCGCATCGCGCACGGCCCAGACCCGGATCCGTTCGCTGGCTTCGAGCTGCGTGGCCAGCCACCGGCCCTGGGCGCCGGCGAATTGCGCGAAGAACAGCATGCCGTAATACCCGGGCGCGACGTCCTGTGCGCCGAGCAGCGGGCCCTGCAGGTTCACGCCGGTGGCGCCCCACTGGGCCGCGTCCAGCAGCGTTTCCGCGGTCCATAGTGCGGAGCTGGCGCCCTGGGCCGCGTCGGCCGGGGCCGTGCAGCGCAGCGCACGCCGGGGTGCTTGGGCATGTGCCAACTGGTCCACGCCGGGACAGGTACCAGCGGCTGGCGCGCCCTGGGCCAACGCACCGCCGCCATAGCTCTCGAGATTGCGCAGCAGCTGGCGGTAGGCTTCCTGGGCCGGGCCAGCATCCTGTGCCAGGCCTAGGAAGCCTTCGGCAATCGGGCTGCCCACGGGCTGGTCCACGATGCGCAGGCTGGCCAGCGGCTGGGCGGCGGGGCGCACTTCGACGGTGGCGCTGGCGCTGATCGGCTCGCCGCTGGGCGCGGGGCCGCTGAGCGTATAGGTCGTGGTCTGGGCCGGGCGCACGAGCACCGAGCCGGGCGGGGTCGCGGTGAGGCCGCTCATGCGCAGGCTGCTGCCCACGGGCGCGTCCCAGGACAGGCGCGCGCTTTGCCCGGCATCGATGCGCGCGGGGTGCGCGGACAGCGCGGGGCGGGTGTAGTTGGCGGGGGTGTGCTGGCAGCCGGCCAGCAGCGCGGCGCCGGCCAGCGTCCAGGACAGCAGGCGAAGGGGGGAAGTGGAGTTTGTGGGCATGGTCTATCCGGTGGCCCGGTCGCCTCGGACGGGGCCAGGCGAGGGCAGGGTTCACAGGGCGCAAAGCCAGCAGCAGGCTGGGCGCAGGGCACGGTGGCATTGTGGCCAGTGGCTGCGCCGCGGGCTGTACGACAGGGCCGCATCCGGGCGGCCCGCGTGTGCAAACAGCTGCCCGCGCGCTGCAGTGGCCCATGCTAAGCTGGTTTTCCTGCACCCGCGTGTCCATGCGTGTACTGCACGGCCCGTCAACGAAGCGATTCAGGACAGCTGCAGGCCCCGATGCGCCGGGCGTTCCCCGGTTTCCAAGGAGTTTTTCATGATCCGTCTGATTCCCGCCGCGCTGGTCGCGGCCGCATTTTTCTCCGTGACCGCGCAGGCGGCCGAGCCCGTGACCACGCCCAGCGGCATGGTCTACCAGAGCCTCAAGGATGGCACGGGCGCGAGCCCCACGGCGCGCGATACGGTGCGCGTGCACTACCGCGGCTACTTTCCCGATACGGGCAAGGAGTTCGACAGCTCGATCCAGCGCGGCCAGCCGATCGATTTTCCGCTCAATGGCGTGATTCCCTGCTGGACCGAGGGCCTGCAGAAGATGAAGGTCGGCGGCAAGGCCAAGCTGACCTGCCCGGCATCGATTGCCTACGGCAGCCGCGGCGCGGGCGGCGTGATTCCGCCCAATGCCACCTTGAATTTCGACGTCGAGCTGCTCGAGGTCAAGGGCAAGTAAGTCTCTTCAATTAATCATGACGCCTGCGACGCGCGCAGTGCATGAAACTGGCGCAGCCCAGCTCAGGGGCGCCGAGCAAGGGCCGCCCCGCAGCGATGGTGCCGTCCCCCTCCACCGAAGGATGAGAGGGGGAAGCGACGCAGTCGCTCAGGGGGTGATTTTCATTTCGCAGCCGAGGCGCTTCGCCAGACGTTGCAGATTGGCGCGGTCCAGCTGCAGCGCGCGGGCCGCGGCCGTCCAGTTGCCCTGGTGCTGCGCCAGGCTCTGCTCAATGCTGCGGCGCTCGAAGGCTTCGACGGCGCTGCGCAGGCCCTGCGCCGGCGCAGCCTCGGGCATGGGCAATGCCGCGGGCGCGGGCGGTGTGGCCGCGGCCTCGTGCACGTCGGGCCAGAGGTCCTGCGCCGTGAGCGTCAGCACGCGCGGGCGCTTGCCGTGCCGGCTCAGCGCCTTGAGCACGGCGCGGCTGATCAGGTGCTCGAGCTCGCGCACATTGCCGGGCCAGGGATGGGACAGCAGCGCCGATTGCGCGCCTGCATCGAGCCGCAGCGTGCCCGGCTGCGCACCGACGGCCAGCCCCAGGCGCGAGCGGTTCTCCTCGAGAAAATAGCCGCACAGCAGCAGGATGTCGCTGCCGCGCTCGCGCAGCGGGGGCACCACCAGCGGGTAGACGCTGAGCCGGTGGAAGAAGTCGGCGCGCATGCTTCCCGAGCGCACCGCTTCCTCGAGCGGGCGGTTGGTCGCGGCAATGACGCGCACATCGACGCGGTGCTCGCGGTCGGAGCCCAGGCGCTGGAGCTGGCCGCTTTGCAGCACGCGCAGCAGCTTGGCCTGCACCGCCAGCGAAAGCTCGCCGATCTCGTCGAGAAACAGCGTGCCGCCGTCGGCGCGCTCGAACTGGCCCTGGCGCTCGCCCACGGCGCCGGTGAACGCGCCGCGCACATGGCCGAACAGCTCGCTTTCGACCAGGGTGTCGGGCAGCGCCGCGCAGTTGACGCTGACCAATGGCCGGCCCGCGCGCCGCGACTGCGCATGCACGGCCTGGGCGACGAGCTCCTTGCCGACGCCGGTCTCGCCGGTGATCAGTACATTGAGCTCGCTGGGCGCGACCAGCGCGATGTCGTTTTGCAATTGCCGCAGCGCCGGGCTCTGGCCCAGCAGCGGGCGGCGCGCATCGGTGGGCAGCGCCGCCTGGCGCCAACTTTCGGCGCGCTGGCGCGCGTCGTGCGCGCTCTGCTCGAGCTGGCGCATGCGCTCGGCCGCGGCCACGGTGGCCGCCGCGAGGTTGCTGAAGGCCTGCAGCGCCTGCAGGTGCGCGGGGTCGGCAAAGCGGCCGGGCGCGAGCGCATCGAGCGTCAGCAGGCCCCAGGTGCTGCCGCCCACCACGAGCGCGCAGCCCATGCAGTCATGCACTTCAAGTGGCCCGGCATGCTCGACCAGGCCGTCGTAGGGATCGGGCAGCGGGCTGTCGGGCGCAAAGCGCAGCGCCTGGCCGTGTTCGAGCAGTTGCGCGAGCCGCGGATGCTCGGCCACGCGAAAGCGCCGGCCCAGGGTGTCGCTGCTGAGCCCGTCGATCGCGATCGGCTCGAGCACCTGGCCCTGCAGGCGCAGCAGCGCCACCGCGTCGCAGGGCAGCAGGCTGCGCAGCGCCTCGAGCAGGCGGCGGTAGCGTTCACGCTCGGGCAGGTCTTCGGCCAGATCGGCGACCAAGGGAACCAGGCTGCGCAGGAGGCTGTGGGTAGGTGTCATTTTGACGCTTTGCTGTGTCGAATCGACCTGATTTTCGCAGAGTCGAATTGACACGGAAAACGCCAAGCCATTGATTCACAAGGAGCGTCGGGCTGGCATGGCGCTTGCACCTGTGCCAGCAACCGGGGCTGTTCCCGGAGCCATTCCAGGAGACTCCATGCTGACTGCCGAACAACGCGCCATCGTTCAATCCACCGTCCCCCTGCTCGAAGCCGGCGGCGAGGCGCTGATCACGCATTTCTACCAGCGCCTGCTCGGCGAAAACCCCGAAGTGCGCGCCATGTTCAACAGCACGCACCAGCAAAGCGGCGCCCAGCCGCGCGCGCTGGCGTTCAGCGTGCTGATGTACGCCAAGCATATCGACCGGCTCGAGAAGCTGGGCAGTCTGCCGGCGCAGATCATCAACAAGCATGTCGCGCTGCAGGTGCAGCCCGCGCACTACCCGATCGTGGGGCGCTACCTGCTGGCGTCGATCCGCGAGGTGCTGGGCGCCGAGATCGCGACCGATACGGTGATCGCCGCCTGGGCCGCGGCCTACCAGCAGCTGGCCGACATGCTCAGCGGCGCCGAAGCCCAGGTCTACGAGCGCAACGCCAGCCTGCCCGGCGGCTGGAGCGGCGCGCGCGCCTTTCGCGTCGCGCGCAAGCAGGCCGAAAGCTCGGAGATCACGTCGTTCCACCTCGCGCCGGTCGATGGCGGCGCGGTGATGGCGCATCTGCCGGGCCAGTTCATCGGGCTGCGCATCGTGGTCGACGGGCAGGAGCAGCGGCGCAACTATTCGCTGTCGGCGCTGGCCGATGGCCGCGCGCTGCGCATCAGCGTCAAGCGCGAAGGCGCGGGCGTGGTCTCGCGCCATCTGCACGATACGGTGCAGGAAGGCGATGTGCTGGAGATCTTCCCGCCCGCAGGCCAGTTCACGCTGGCCGAGGGCCGCAAGCCGCTGGTGCTGATCAGCGGCGGCGTTGGCATCACCCCGATGCTGCCGATGCTCGCGTCGGCGCTGGCTACCGAGCGGCCCGTGGTCTTCATCCACTGCGCGCGCGCGCCCGAAGTGCAGGGCTTTCGCGCGCACCTCGATGCGCTGGCGCTGCAGCACCCGCAGCTGCAATGCCACTACTGCTACGACGAAGACGGGGGCGCCGCACCGCGGCGCATCGGCGCCGAGCAGCTTGCCGCCTGGCTGCCCGCGTCGCGCGATGTCGAGGCGTATTTCTGCGGACCGAAGCCCTTCATGGCGGCGGTGCAGCAGGGCCTGCGCGCGCTGGACGTACCCGCGGCGCAGATGCACCACGAGTTCTTCGGGCCGGGCCAGGCGCTGGCCTGATTGACGAGCGGCAGGCCCAGGCAGCACGCGCAGGGGCATGCCCGTGGCCGGCCGGCGCATCCGTGCGCGGCCTGCCGGCCGGCATGGCGATGGCGCGACCGCGACTTGTTGCAAAGTGCCGGGCGGCGGAGGATGCAATCCAGATATGCATGCTCTCCCTTGCTCTCCCCACCATGCGCGCCGGCTCCCTGGCGCGCAGCCGGGAGCATTCCCGTGAGGCCGGTTGCAGCGGCGGCTGCGTGGCCGGGCACACCACCCACGTCACCCCTGCGCGCGCCTGCGGCAGGCGCGGCGGGTGCCGACTTGCGCCGCCTGGCTGCGCCGGCACAGACCCTCACTAGCGTGCAGCTGATCAACCAGCAGGAAGCACTGCAGGCATCGCTCGCGGCCGAGATGGCTGCGGCCGCCGCGCAGTGGGAGGCGGGCGCGCGCCAGGCGTTCGCGGCGCGCGCGGCAGCGATGGTCAACGATGTGATCAGCGACTGCATGTATCCCGTGCACAGCGAGATGATCGCCAGCCCCGGCCTCACCGTGCGCCGCGAAAGCTTCGAGGCCGCGGCGGCGCTGGCGCGCGCGCAGATCGCGCGGCACCAGCAGGTGGCACTGTCATTGGAGCCGATGCGCGACCCGGTGCCGCACGTGCAAATGCTCGATTCGGGCCGGATCCTGCTGCTGCGCCCCGCGCCCGCGCTCGAGAACCTGGTGCTCACCGGCGGCGGCGCCAAGGGCATGGCCAATGCGCCGGCGCTGCGGGCGCTCGAGAACCTGGGACTGCTCGATCAGGTGCAGCAGATGGTGGGCAGCTCGGTCGGGGCGATGACGGCCGTGCTCATGGCCTGCGGCATGCCGGCGAAACAGTTTCAGCACCTGCTCAACGGCACCTCGATGGTGACGATGCTGGGCAGCCCCGACGACTTCGACCGCCTGTATCCGCAAGTGCAGCTGGGGGGCGTGGGCTTTTTCGGCGGCACGCTGTTGCAGACGCTCGACCAGCGGGTGGGCGAGAGCGTGGCGCGGCATCTGAAGCATGACTGGGCGCAACTGGTGCGGCAGCCAGCCTGGGCGCAGTGCACCGCGCTCGAGCAGCAGCGCCTGGGGCAGCTGTGCGAGCCGGATTTCTCGCAGCCGCGCACCGCGCAGATGGTCACTTTCGGCGATCTGCACCTGCTGCACCGGCTGGCGCCGCAGCATTTCAAGGATCTGGTCGTGACCGGCTGGCACCGCAACGAACAACGCATGGGGTATTTTTCGCACCAGACTTATCCCGACCTGCCCGTGGCACTGGCCGGACGCATTTCCGCCGGCATTCCGCTGCTGTTTGCCGACGTGATCCTGCAGGGCCAGCCCTGGACGGACGGCGGCGTGGGCAGCCTGATGCCGGCCGAGGCCGTGCTGGGGGGACTGCAGGGGCGGGCACTGGCCGAGACCCAGGCGCGCACCCTGCTGATGACCTTTGCCGACCACGGCCGCGCCGATGCGGCCTTGCATGGCCCGCCCAGGGCGCATTTCCTGCCCGCCGCCTGGCTGCTGGCGCTGCTGTCGGGCAATCCACAGTTTGCCCGGCACAACGGCGAGGACCTGCTCAAGGTCCGTGCCGCGGGGCTGATGGCCATGCCGGTGTTCCACGGCGATCTGGCGATCGGCTCCTTGAATGCCTCGCCCGAACGCCTGGCCCAGGCCAAGCAGGAGGCGCTGGCGCAGGCGCTCACGCATATCGAGCTGACCCGGCACAACTACCGCCATGACCTGGTGGACGATGTGCAGGCCGCGGCCGCGCTGCTGTCGCCGGCCGAGCAGGACCAGTTCCTTGCCCGCCATCAGGGGGGTGCCACAGCCGTGGATGCATCCCTGTGCGAAGCCATCGCGCAGCAGCGCGCCGCTCTCCTGCCAGGGGCGCAGGCGGCGGTCCAGGCCTGGGCCAGCATCGGGCCGGTGCGCACTTCACCGTGACGTGCCGCATGGAGGGCGGCTTGCGCAGGGAACCAGACAGGGCGTGGCGTTACTTACCTTGGAACCACCATTTTTCCCGCCGCTCGACAGTGGCTGGCGGCATTGAAACCAAGGCAAGCTTTAATGAATTCTCTTGCAGATATCTCCGGGCACTTGGCCGCTCTGTTCGAGACGGGTGGAGTCCCCGAGGAAATGTTGAGCGGCGTGGCGCTGCGCAGCCCGGTGAGCGAGGAGTGCTGCGTCCAGCTGCGTTTCCAGCCGCGGCAGCAGCGCTGGATGCTGGGCGTGGATTGCAGCGCCGCCTCTCTGGATGACGCGGCGCAGGCGCAATGGCAGGAAAACCTGCTGCGGGCGGCGCATGCCAGCCGCTGGGAGGGGCAGCAGGTGGGCGCGCTGGATACGGACGGGAACATGACGCTGGTGGATTGCGACTTCCCGGGCACGCCGGAGCAGGCGGCGCAGCAGGCCACGGCGCAGGCGGTGGAAGGCCGTTTGCAGGTACTGCTCCATCGGCTCGCTGCGCTGCGTGGGCTGGGTGCAGAGGCTGACGCGGCCGAGGCTTCGGTCAACCCATCGAACGGACCGGGAGCCGAGGCTTCCACCGGCAACGCAGACTGGCTCAAGGCATGACCGACACCAACCTCTCCCTCGAAGCCCTGTTCAGCGCGCAAATGCAGTTGCTGGACCCGGAGCGTGCACCCGGCAGCCTGGCGCCGCTGGAACTTCTGCTCGATGACCATCTCCCGGTGCGCATCACGCTGCATCCCGACAGCCGGCACTGGGTGGTCGAGGCTTTTGCCTATGATGCCGTCGCCATCCTTGGGCCCCTGCGCCGCAGCCTTGTCAAGACCTTGCTGCAGATCAATGCCGCGGCGCTCGAAGGCGAGCAGATCATCTGCACGCTGGACGGCACCGATCTGGTGGTGGTGATGACGCGTTGGGCAGTGCAGGAGGCGGACTCCAGCCAGTTCCTGCCCTGGCTGGAATACACGGTGGACCAGGCCCGCCGCATCCGCGAGGCGGTGCGGGCAATTGCCATGCATGGGGACGAAATGGCGTTTGCATGGCAGACCTCACCCACGCAAGGAGCCTCCGCATGGTCTTCGTAGTCGCCGTTATCAGCGCTGTCACGACGGCGATCGCGGTAGCTCCGAAAGTGATAGAGATCGCCAAGAAAGTGCGCGATTTCGTGAACAGCCCGGAGTTCCAGGCCATCTGGCAGAAGTTCAAGGCGTGTTTTTCGCGCACGCCGGTGGCGCCGATGCTCATGCCGGAAACGCTGGGTATCCGCCGTCTACATCTGCAGACGGAACTCGAGGATTCCATGAAGCAGGTTTGCGACGGCATGAAAGGGGAAGAGGTGGTGGAGTTCGGGCTGCGTGCCGCGGACATGGTGTCCGAGGTACTGGACAATTGCCTGAAAGGCGTCGAAGAGCCCCGCGGATCCGCAGCGCTGGAAGACATCTTCAAGAGGGCGGCAGCGACCGCCAGGAAGCTGGTGGACAAGCATCTCGAGGTGGGGCGCAAAGAGGCGCTGCCGGATACCTCTTCCGTATTCGAGGAGAAGCTCCCTGACCCCAACAATCCCCAAGGCCCGGAGCTGCGAAGGATTCGCGTGCAGCGCAGAAATCCGCCCTTCGAGAATCTGGTGCTGCGCGCAAGCGGAGCCAGAGGCATTGGAAATGCGCCTGCGCTGCGGGCGCTGGAAAATCTGGGCAAGCTTTCGGAGTTGAAGCAGGTAGTGGGCGCGGCGGACGGGGCGCTGACTGCGATCAGCCTGGCGTCGGGAATGTCGGCCGGGGAATTCCAGAAGTTCTGCGACGACCGCGGCAGGGCGGCAATGCGTGACACCGCCGTGGATTTCGCTTACAAGTATCCCGGGGTAAAGCTGGGCACCATGCAGGAAGCGCGCAAGAACAGGGGCGCCGAGGCGGGCAACGCCCTGGAGATCATGGATGAGTCTTCGGCAACCTGGGTCTCGAGCCATCTGAACAAACATTGGCAGGCCATCGAGCAGGCGAATCTGTCAGGCCCCGAGCGCGACCGGCTGCAAGCGCTGAAAGAGCAGAACTTCGACACGGACCGCACCCGTCAGATGATCACCTTTGGCGATCTGGCGCTGCTCCACCGGCTGGATTCCGGCAAATTCAAGCAGCTGGTGTTGACCGGCTACAACCCGGGCACGAAGGAAACCGTCTATTTTTCCGCTGCGTCCCACCCCGACATGCCGGTGGCGCTGGCAGGCCGCATTGCCGTGGCCACCCCGGGCATCTTCAAGCCCGTGGCATACGAGAGGCAGCATTATTTCGGCGGCGCTACAGTCGGCGACATGCCCTCCGAAGGCATCACCGCGGGGCTCAGTGGCGCGGCGCTGCGCGAAGCCAACAACAAGACCCTGCTGCTGACCTGTGACGAAAGCGGCAACGCCTATTCGATGCTGCATGACGACGCATCGGCGCCCGACCAGGCCAGCAGCACCTTCATGGACTGGTTCAAGAATGCCCCGGCCCCCAGCCAGAAGGCCCATGCCATGGGTCTCAACCTGCTGCCGATCTATCACGGCCCGCTGGCATCCGACGCTCCGGCCGAAAAGATCCAGGAGGCCCGAACCCAGGCCTTGCTGATGGCCCTGGAGCATATCGGCAAGGTGATGGAAAACAGTCGCCAGGATCTGGTGGAAGACGAGCCGGCGGCTGCGCGTTTGCTCTCGGCCAGAGAGCAGGATCGGTTCCTGGCGGACCACGGCGCCAGCACCGCGCCGCTGAATGTTTCCATGTGCGATGCCATTCGGGCATTGCGGCAAGAGCCGCAGGCGCAAGGGTGGCTTGGAGCCCTGGCATGAGCGCAGGACCGGTTTCCGGCATGTCCAGCAGCGCGGATGCCAGCATCCCCGCGCTACAGCCCGTGGAGCCCGAGATCCGCAGCGCCCTGCAGGCGATATGGGACCTGCTCAAAAACCTGTTCACGCAGGCGCCAACGCTGAAACCGGAAGAAATCTACACTCGCATGGATGGGCTGAGAAAAGAGCTGTGCAGCACCATGCGCGACTCCTGCGCGGACATGCCGCCGCAGATGCGCGACGAATTCGCGAAGCGCGCGACGGCAATGATCCATGACGTGCTGGGCCACTGCATTGGTTCGATGGTGAAGAACCATTCCAGCCTGGCGCTTGCGCGGCGCGCGCTGCAGATGGCACAGGGCATGCTGGGGCCCCGCCTGGGTTCGGCGCTGGACGACAGCGTCGGCCCTTCCAGGCGCAAGCTCAGGGAAGCAGTCTTCCACAAAGCCGCGCAGCGGGCGCGCCTCATCGTGCATCTGCAGATGCAGATTGCGCGCACCCAGGCGCTGCAGGACCGCGCCGCGCCGCAGATCCAATCGGTCTGGGTCGACAACCCCATCGGTCCGTATCTGCCCAAGGTCGAACGCCTGCTTCTCGTGCGCGCGGCACCGCCGATCGAGAACCTGGTGCTGCGCGGCGGCGGCGCCAAGGGTCTGGGCAACCCGCCCGCGCTGCGCATGCTGGAGAACCTGGGCCGGCTGTCGGAATTGAAGCAGGTGATCGGCACTTCCGCGGGAGCGCTGACCGCGGTGTGCCTGGCCTCGGGCATGTCGGCGCAGTCGTTCCAGCGGCTGTCCGATGAAACCGACACCCAGGCGCTGCTGGGAACGCCCGCAGACTTCGGCCAGCGCTACCCGCAGGTACAGTTCCACTGGTTGGGCAATGGCGCGGGCACGGCGCTTGAAACGCTGGACCGCGCCTGCGCCGGCTCGGTCACCCACTATCTGCGCGAGCATTGGGAAGAGGTCGTGGACACGCCCCGTTGGGCCGGCCTTGGCATGGCCGAGCGCGAGCGCATGGAGCTGCTGCGCGACCAGGTCTTCGAACGCTCCCCGCGCACCGGGAAGATGCTCACCTTCCAGGACCTGCGCCTGCTGCACCAGCTGGCGCCGACGCGCTTCAAGGAGCTGACGCTGACCGGCTACAACCGGGATGAGAAGAAAACCGTCCATTTTTCCGCTGCCAGCCATCCCGACATGCCGGTGGCGCTGGCCGGGCGCATTTCCATGGGCATTCCTGGCTTCTTCAAAGCGGTGAGGCTGGAGGTGCAAGGCAAGACGCAGGATTTCGTGGATGGAGGCATGGGCAGCAACATGCCCTCCGAAGCCGTATTGGACGGGCTGCACGGCCAGGCAATGGAAGAGGCGGCGGCCAGGACGCTGCTCATGACCTATGACGAGGGGGGCGACGCCCATGCTGTCCTGCATGGCACTCCTGCCGAACGCGAGAAAGCCTCGGGCGGCCTGATCAGCCTGTTCACCAACGAGCGCCTCGACGCCAACAAGACCCATTTTTCAGGCGTCAACGTGCTGCCAGTGTTCCATGGCACGCTGGGCACGCTTTCTTTCTGGGCGTCGGCGGAAAAGGTGGAGCAGGCGCAGACCCTGTCCACGCTGAAGACCCTGGAATACATCGAGAACACGTTGGGCCAGGCGCGCCATGACCTGGTGCCGAGCCTGGCTGACGCCGTGCGGCTGCTGTCGGACAACGAACGGCAAGGCTTCCTGCAGGTGCATGGCGAGACCGATGATCCGCTGCATGCCGCGCTGTGCGCTGCGATCCACGCGCAGACCTTGGCCCGGGACGCGGCGGCTGGAGGATAGCCGCACCGCGCGCCGCACCGCCGCGGCAAGCGCTTGCGCCATGTGCTAGCGTTGCAGCCATCGGTCTTTCGGGAGCAGAGCATGCAAGCGCAGTCCTTGGCGTTGAAACGGGCAAAGAGACAGGCACTGGGTCTGCTGATCGCGGTGGCGCTGGTCTTCGTGGCCACGGGCTTCATGCCATCCACGCTGTGGGTGCGCTGCCTGCAGGCCGTGACCGAGGCGGCGATGGTCGGCGCGCTGGCCGACTGGTTCGCGGTGACGGCGCTGTTCCGGCGCATCCCGCTGCCCTGGGTCGGGCGGCACACGGCCATCATTCCGCGCAACAAGGACCGCATCGGCGACAACCTCGCGCATTTCGTGCGCGACCGCTTTCTCGACCCGGCCTCGCTGCTGGTGCTGATCCGCAAGAACGATCCCGCCCAATGGCTCGCGCAGTGGCTCACCGCGCCGGCGCACAGCGCGCTGCTGGGCCGGCAGGTCGCGCGGCTGGCGCTGGCGGCGCTGGAGATGGTGCAGGACCGGCAGGTGCAGCGCTTCCTGATGCAGTCGCTGCGCGCGGTGCTGGCGCAGGTCGACCTGACACGCGCCGCGGCTTCGGTGCTGACGACGCTGACGCAGGGCGGGCGCCACCAGCAGCTCCTCGACGACCTGCTCGCGCGCATTGCCACGACGGTGCAGGCCGGGCAGACGCGCGAATTCATTGCCGCGAGCATCATCGAGTGGCTCAAGCGCGAGCATCCGGTCAAGGAAAGGATGCTGCCCAGCGACTGGCTCGGCGACAAGGGCGCGGAAATGATCGCGCAGGCGCTCGAGAGCCTGCTCGACGACATCGCCCGCGACCCCGGGCACCGCGTGCGCGAAGCGCTCGATGCGGCGGTGGCGCGGATGATCGACCGGCTGCAGACCGATGCCGGCTTCGCCGACCAGGCCGAGCAGCTGCGCCACTACCTGCTGCATGACGAGAAGCTCGCGAGCTATCTGCAGCAGCTGTGGACGCAGCTGCGCCAGCGCCTGCAGACCGACCTGGCCGACGAGCACTCGCACATCGCGCGCAAGGCCGCGGCCATGGGCCGCTGGCTCGGTCAGTCGCTGGCCAATGACCCGGCGCTGCGCGCGTCGATGAATGCGCGGCTCGAGCGCTGGTCGGCGGCGCTCGCGCCCGATATCGCGCAGTTCCTGGCCGAGCACATCAGCGACACCGTCAAGCGCTGGGACGCGGCGGAGCTGTCGCAGCTGGTGGAGCTGCATATCGGCAAGGACCTGCAGTTCATCCGCATCAACGGCACGCTGGTCGGCGGGGCCATCGGGCTGGTGCTGTTCCTGCTGGCGCAATTGCCGCAATGGTGGGGAATGCGCTGAACCTGCGGCGGGGAGGATGCAGGGGTAAACCCTTAAAGCATGCGCTGCGCCCATTGTCAAGCGCAAGACAATTGCGCGGGGTTATGTCGCGCTTGTAACGTCTTTGTAAATAATAATGCGAGTGATTCTCAAGAAGAATTGCAATCTTTCATTATTTTTCGGACCCGACAATGCATTCGCTTCGCCTCCCATACCCCACCCTGGCTGCGGCCCTCATGGCCACTGGTTTCTGCGGCATCGCGGCCGCCCAGGACAACCGGGCCATGGAGACCGTGGTGGTGACGGCGGGCGGCCACGAGCAGCAGATCAAGGAAGCACCCGCATCGATCTCGGTGGTCACGCGCGAGGAGCTTGAAAAGCGCGCCTACACCAACCTGCATGACGCGCTGCGCGACGTGCCCGGCGTGGTGCTGACGCCTTCGGACAACAACTCCAACGACATCAGCCTGCGCGGCATGGGCGCCAACTACACGCTGATCCTGGTCGATGGCAAGCGCTCGAACACGCGCGAGACGCAGACCAACGGCAGCACCGGCACCGACCAGAGCTGGATTCCGCCGCTCGAGGCCATCGAGCGCATCGAGGTCGTGCGCGGCCCGATGTCCTCGCTCTACGGCTCGGATGCGATGGGCGGCGTGATCAACGTGATCACGCGCAAGGTGGCCAGGCAGTGGCACGGCGCGGTGCGCGCCGATGCGACGCTGCAGGAGCGCTCGACTTCGGGCAATGCCTACCAGGGGAACTTCTACCTGTCGGGCCCGATCCAGGACGACCTGCTGGGCCTGAGCATCTACGGCAATTACAACCAGCGCGAGGAAGACCGCATCCTCAACGGCTTCAACGACTACGACAACCGCGCGGTCAACCTCAAGCTCGCGCTCACGCCGAACAAGGACCACGATGTGATCCTCGAGCTGGGCACGGCCAGGCAGCACTTCATCTCGTCGCCCGGCATGACGCTGGCACCCACCGCGGCGCTCAGCGACCGCAAGTTCGAGCGCGACAACTACGCGCTGCAGCACAAGGGGCGCTTTGGCTGGGCCACTTCGGACACCTACCTGCAGCGCGAGGAAACCAAGAACCTCTCGCGCGACATGACGATCAGGAACACGGTGTTCAACAGCAGCTGGACCCTGCCGCTGGGCGAGCAGCACCTGCTGACGACGGGCGTGTTCTACAACAACCAGGACCTCAAGGACACGACCACCAACACCCTGCGCGGCTCGACCCGCGACGCGGCCGACCGCAGCCAGTACGCGGTGTTTGCCGAGGACGAATGGCGCCTGCGCGACGACTTCGCGCTCACGGGCGGCCTGCGCTACGACCACGACAGCCAGGCTGGCGGTCATGTGAGCCCGCGCCTGTACGGCGTGTGGACCGTCGATCCGCGCTGGACCGTCAAGGGCGGCGTCTCCACGGGCTTTCGCGCGCCTTCGCTGCGCCAGACGCTGGGCGACTGGGGCCAGTCGAGCCGCGGCGGCGACATCTACGGCAACCCCGACCTGAAGCCCGAAACCTCGCTGACCAAGGAAATCGGCGTGCTGTTCGACAGCGGCGCCGGCATCACCGCGGGCCTGACGCTGTTCGACAACGATTTCGAGGACAAGATCACGCGCATCGCCTGCCCGAGCTGCGGTCCGCTCAATTCCTCGGGCCGGATTCCCACTACCAACGTGAACGTCGACAAGGCGGTCACGCGCGGCGTCGAAGCCTCGCTGGGCACGCTGCTGACGCAGGCCCTGCGCCTCACGTCGAGCTACACCTTCACCCATTCCGAGCAAAAGAGCGGCGAGTTCGCCGGCAAGCCGCTGAACCAGCTGCCGCGCCATCTGCTCAACGTGGGGCTGGACTGGAACCCCACCGGCCAGATCAACGGCTGGACCAAGCTCTCGTACCGCGGCAAGGAAAGCGACAGCCCGGGCGGCGCCTCGTCGGGCAGCTTCAACCAGAAGAGCTATGCGCTGCTCGACCTGGGCGGCTCGTACAAGGTCAACAAGACCGTCACGCTGTACGCGGGCATCTACAACCTGATGGACAAGGAGGTGCTGTATGACGGCGTCAATTACGACTCGGTGCAGGATGGACGCCGTTATTGGCTGGGCATGAACGTGAAGTTCTAGGGCGCTTTCATCTTGATGGGCGGTGCGGGGCGCGGTCGGCCAGGCAGGCCCAGGACCCACGGTTTTCAGCGCCCATGCCTCAATTCTTGGACGCCACTTCCGCATCCAGCTGCTGCAGATGCTTGGCCAGCTGCATCCACGCCTGCGCCGCTTCTTCATTCTTCGCCCAGGCATGACAGCTTGCCGCCATCATGGCGGTGGGCGCATGGTCGGGAGCGAGGTCGAAGGCGCGCTCGCACTGCGCCGCGGCATTGGTCCACATGACGGCCGCGTTGGCCGAGCCTTCCTTTTGCAGCGCATGGGCCTCGGCCATCCAGGCCTGGGCCAGGCGCAGCGCGGCCGCGTGCTGCTCGGGGTCGGCCTGGTGCGCCTGGGCAAAGAAGGCGCCGGCCTGCTGCCACAGCGCGCGCGCCTGGTGGAAGTCCTGCGTGGCGACGGCCTGGGCCTGGGCCACGAGGTCGTTGCCGGATTGGAGAAGGGGAGCGTAGTCGTCAGCAGTCATGGCGAGCGGGAGTCGGCGAAGCGGAATTGCGGCCGATTGTGCGCGAAAAGCACAGGCCGCAGGGGTCAGTGCAGTTTCAGCCGCGGGTCGGTGCGCCGGCCGATGCGGTCGCTGAGCATCAGCAGGCCGGTGCGGAAGACGCCGCACAGCGCGACCTGGTGCATGCGGTACAGCGAGATGTAGAACATGCGCGCGAGCCAGCCTTCGACCTTGACGGAGCCCATCAGATTGCCCATCAGGTTGCCGACGGCCGAGAAGCGCGACAGCGAAACCAGCGAGCCGTAGTCGCGGTAGCGGTAGACGGGCAGCGGCTGGCCCTGCAGGCGCTTGACCAGCGACTGCGCGAGCAGCGCGGCCTGCTGGTGCGCGGCCTGGGCGCGCGGGGGCACGTTCTTGCCGCTGCCGTCGTCCATCGGGCAGGCGGCGCAGTCGCCGAGCACGAAGATGTCGTCGTCGAGCGTGGTCTGCAGCGTGGTGCGCGTCACCAGCTGGTTGATGCGGTTGCTCTCGAGGCCGTCGAGGCCCTGCAGGAAGTCCGGCGCCTTGATGCCCGCGGCCCAGACCTTGAGGCTGGCGGGAATCACGCGCCCGTCCTTGGTCTCGAGTTGCTCGGCCGTGACGCGGCTCACCGCGGCTTCGGTGATGACCTGCACGCCGAGCTTTTCGAGCGTCTGGTGCGCGTCGCGGCCGATATGCTCGGGCAGCGCCGGCAGCACGCGCTTGCCCGCGTCCAGCACGGTGATGTGCAGGTTCTCGGGCGCGATGTTGCCCAGCCCGTAGTCCGACAGCTGCTGCGCGGCATTGCGCAGCTCGGCCGCGAGCTCGACGCCCGTGGCGCCCGCGCCGACGATCGCGATGCGCAGCGCGGCCTGCTTGTCGCTGCCCGCATGCGCCGCGAGGTACTTGGCCAGCAGCTGGCGGTGGAAGCGCTCGGCCTGCTCGGGCGCATCGAGGAAGATGCAGTGCTCGGCCGCGCCGGGCGTGCCGAAGTCATTTGTGACGCTGCCGATCGCCATGACCAGCGAGTCGTAGGCCAGCGTGCGCGCGGGCGCGGCTTCGCTGCCGTCGTCGTTGAGCAAGGGCGCGAGCGCGATGGTCTTGGCCTTGCGGTTCAAGCCGCACATCCGGCCCATCTGGAACTGGAAGTGCTTCCACTTGGCCTGCGCGATGTAATTGAACTCGTTTTCCGACTGGTTGAGCGAGCCCGCCGCGACTTCGTGCAGCAGCGGTTTCCACATGTGCGTGAGGTGGTTGTCCACCAGGATGATCTCGGCTTGCCGGCGTTTGCCCAGGCGCTGGCCCAGCCGCGTGGCCAGTTCCAGCCCGCCGGCGCCGCCGCCGACGATCACGATGCGATGCGTCATGGATGATTTTCCTTGGTTGCCAAATGGCCTGCTCCCCCATGGTTGCCGCCATTTCCCTCGGTGAATGTAAGGGAAAACCCTATATTCTGCCCTGGGCACGGAGACGGCTCCATCGCAAGGCCATTGCTAGAACCGCGGCAGGTCCGGGTGCTTGAGCTGCCCGCCGCGCACCAGCATCTTTCCGTACTCCGCGCAGCGGTGCAGCGTGGGAATCACCTTGCCCGGGTTGAGCAGGCCCGCGGGATCGAACGCGGCCTTGAGCGCGAACATCTGCGCGTTTTCCTCGGCGCTGAACTGGGTGCACATCGAGTTGAGCTTCTCGATGCCCACGCCATGCTCGCCCGTCACCGTGCCGCCCATCGCCACGCTGGTCTCGAGGATGTCGGCGCCAAACAGCTCGCAGCGGCGCAGCTGGTCGGGGTTGTTGGCATCGAACATGATCAGCGGGTGCAGGTTGCCGTCACCCGCGTGGAACACATTGGCGCAGCGCAGCTGGTACTTTTGCTCCATCGCCTGGATCGCGAGCAGGATGTCGGCCAGGCGCTTGCGCGGGATCGTCGAGTCCATGCACATGTAGTCGGGGCTGATGCGGCCGCTCGCGGGAAACGCGTTCTTGCGCCCGCTCCAGAAACGCAGGCGCTCGGCCTCGTCGGCGCTCACGGTGATGGCGCTGGCGCCCGCATCGCGCAGCACCGCGCTCATGCGCCCGATCTCCTCGGCCACTTCCTCGGCGGTGCCGTCGGACTCGCACAGCAGGATGGCTTCGGCCGTGAGGTCGTAGCCGGCCTTGACGAAATCCTCGACGGCCGCGGTCATCGGCTTGTCCATCATCTCGAGGCCGGCCGGAATGATGCCTGCGGCAATGACGGCCGCCACCGCGGCGCCGGCCTGGCGCACGTCGCTGAAGCTGGCCATGATGCAGCGTGCGAGCTGCGGCTTGGGGATCAGCCGCACCGTGACCTCGGTGACCACGGCCAGCATGCCCTCGCTGCCGATCACCGCCGCGAGCAGGTCGTAGCCCGGCGTGTCGAGCGCCTGGCTGCCGAAGGTGACGGGCTCGCCGGCCATCGTGAAGCCCTTGACCTCGAGCACGTTGTGCACCGTCAGGCCGTACTTGAGGCAGTGCACGCCGCCCGAGTTCTCGGCGACGTTGCCGCCGATGGTGCAGGCAATCTGGCTCGACGGATCAGGCGCGTAGTACAGGCCGAAGGGCGCCGCGGCCTCGCTGATCGCGAGGTTGCGCACGCCGCACTGCACGACCGCGGTGCGGCTGCCGGCATCGACGTCGAGAATGCGGTTGAACTTGGCCAGCGACAACACCACGCCCAGCGCATGCGGCATGGCCCCGCCCGACAGCCCCGTGCCCGCGCCGCGCGCGACCACCGGCACCTGTAGCGCATGGCAGGCCTGCAGCACGGCCTGCACCTGCTCATAGGTTTCCGGCAGGCAGACCACGAGCGGTCGCTGGCGGTAGGCGGTGAGGCCGTCGCATTCGTAGGGCGTGGTGTCCTCGCTGTGCCACAGCAGCGCATGCGCGGGCACATGCCGGCCCAGCGCCTGCACGATCTGGGCCTGGCGCTGCGCGCGCTCGGCGGGGGAGGGAGCGTCGGCGGGGAGGGCGGTGTTCATGGATGGAGACTTTAGGCGAATGCGCCGGCCGGTGGCGTGAGTTTTCTTGCAGGCCCGCATGAAAAAAGCTAGCGCTGCGCTGCCGTCTCGCGAAGACTGTCGATCAGCAGCTCGCTCGCCTGCGTCTTCGCCCGCCCGCGCAGCGTGATGATGCCGACCTGCGGCAGCTCGATCGGCACCCTCAGCGGCAGGATGTGCAGCAGCCCCTGGCCGACGAAATGCGCGGCCACGCCGCGTGCGAGAAAACCCACCGCGGGGCGCTGGCGGATGCAGGACAGCGTGACCAGGAACGACGAGGTTTCGACGATGTCCGCGGGCGGCTGCAGCTGGTGCTTGTAGAACATCTGCGCGAGCTTGGAGCGCGACGAGGCCCAGGGCGGAGGCACGACCCAGGGCAGTTCGGCCAGCATCTTCCAGCTGGGTTTGGCCGCGCCCGCCAGCGGGTGCTCGGGGCTGACCACGATGCACATCGACTCCGGGTAGAGCGCCTCGGTCTCGAGATCTGGCGAAGCATAGCCGGGCTCGAGCCGGCCGACGATCAGATCGAGCTCGCCGACGCGCAGCCGCGGCAGCAGCCGCGTGAGATCGCCTTCCTCGACCATCACGGTGGTCAGCGGCGAGCGCCCCTTGACGCGCAATATCGCGGGCATCAGCAGGCTGGGCAGGGCCACCACCATCGCGCCCACGCTGGTGCGGCCCACGCCGCCGCTGGCCGCGGCGTCGATCTCGTCGCGCGTGCGCTGGTAGTCGGCGAGCACCGAACGCGCGAAGCGCACCACCGTCACGCCATGGGCCGTGGGCTCGGTGCCGCGCGTGGATCGCACGAACAGCTGCAGCGCGAACATCTTTTCGATCTCGGCGAGCATCTTCGAGACCGCGGGCTGGGTGATCGACAGGAACTCCGACACCCGGCCAAGGTGGCGGAATTCATCGAGCGCCACCAACAGCTGCAGGTGGCGCAGCTTCAGATTGGAACGAAGAACGCGGTCGATCTGGGTCATAGGGCAGGGCGGCGTTTTTTTCATTCATAACTATTGGGTTATGTAGATAGTCCGCTATTTCATTGGAAAGCAATCATTATCTTCAGAATAATCGGCCGGACTGACCCTATAAAAACTATCGGAGACAACGATGAAGACTTCCCGTCCATTGGCGCGGCGCCAATTCGTGCTTGGTGGCCTGGGCGCCGCCGCCCTGACTGCGGCGCCCGTGCGCGTGTTCGCCGCCGAATTTCCCGAACGCCCCATCAGCTTCATCTGCCCCTGGCCCGCGGGCGGTACGGCCGACCGTTCGATGCGCATCATCTGCCAGCTCGCGGCGCGCGAACTCGGCCAGCCCATCGCCCTCGAGAACCGCGCCGGCGCGTCCGGCATGATCGGCACCAAGGCGCTGGCCTCGGCCCGCCCCGACGGCTACACCATCGGCCAGATCCCGATCTCGGTCACGCGCTTCTCGCAGCTGGGCACGGTGCAGCTCGACCCGCTCAAGGACTTCACCTATATCGCCCGCACCTCGGGCCAGACCTTCGGCATTGCCGTGCCCGCGCGCTCGCCCTACAAGACGCTGGCCGACGTGGTCGCCCGCGCCAAGGCCCAGCCCGGCACCGTGACCTATGCGCATGCCGGCATCGGCGGCGCGACCCATGTCGGCATGGAGCAGTTCGCCCAGGCAGCGGGCATCAAGTTCAATGCGATCGCCTACAAGGGCGGCTCGGCCGCGCTGCAGGATGTGCTCGGCGAACAGGTCGAACTGCTGGCCGACAGCGGCTCCTGGGCGCCGCATGTCGAAGCCGGCAAGATGCGCCTGCTTGCGACCTGGGGCGACGCGCGCACGCCGCGCTTCAAGGACGTGCCCACGCTCAAGGAGCTGGGTTTCGACGTGGTCGTCGAGGCACCCAACGGCATCGGCGCGCCCAAGGGCCTGCCGCCGGCTATTGAAAAACGCCTGCGCGATGCCTTCCGCAACGCCATCAACAGCGAAGAGTTCCGCAAGGTCGCGGAAAGCATCGATGCGCCGGTCATGTACCTGGACGCACCCGACTACCAGAAGTACATCCAGTCGGTCTACCAGCAAGAGACCGATCTGATCCGCAAGCTCAACCTCAAGGAACTGATGGCCAAGGGCTGAGGCCCTGAACCCGTCGGCGACGTCTGCCCATGAACCACAGTCCCCTGTTGCGCCTGCACCCGAACGACAACGTGCTGGTCGCCAAGAACGCCATCGCCCTAGGCGAGTCGATCGCCGAGTTCGGCGTGCGCGCCCGCGCGCAGATTCCCGCCGGCCACAAGATCGCCGCGCGCGCCATTGCCGCGGGCGAGCAAGTGCTCAAGTACGACACGGTGATCGGCGTCGCGTCGCGCGACCTGGAAGCCGGCGACTATGTGCACAGCCACAACCTGACGCTGGTCGACAGCTACCGCGACCCGGGCTTCTGCCAGGACGTGCGCCCGGTCGACTTCGTGCCCGAGGCCGAACGCGCGTCGTTCATGGGCTTCGAGCGCGCCGGCGGCGGTGTCGGCACGCGCAATTTCATCGGCATCCTGTCGTCGGTGAACTGCTCGTCCACCGTCATCACGCGCATCGCCGCGCACTTCACGCCCGAGCGGCTGGCGGCGTTCCCCAATGTCGACGGCGTGGTCGCGTTCGCGCAGACCAGCGGCTGCGGCATGTCGTCGCCCAGCGAGCATTTCGATGTGCTGCGGCGCACGCTGGCTGGCTATGCGCGCCACCCCAATCTGGCGGGCGTGCTGATCGTCGGCCTGGGCTGCGAGCGCAACCAGGTCAGCGCGCTGGTCGATTCGCAGGGCCTCGAAGCCGGCCGGCTGATGCGCACGATGGTCATGCAGGACGTCGGCGGCACGCGCCAGACCATCGAGGCCGGCATCCGCGCCATCGAGGAAATGCTGCCCGAGGCCAATGCCGCCCAGCGCACGCGGGTCAGCGCCGCGCACCTGAAGATCGGCCTCGAATGCGGCGGCTCGGACGGCTTCTCGGCGATCACCGCCAACCCGGCGCTGGGCGCGGCCATGGACATCCTGGTGCGCCACGGCGGCACCGCCATCCTGTCCGAAACCCCCGAGATCCACGGCGTGGAGTTCATGCTCACGCGCCGCGCGATCACGCCCGAAGTCGGGCAGAAGCTGCTCGACCGCCTGGCCTGGTGGGAGCGCTACGCGGCCGGCCAGAACGCGCAGTTCAACGGCGTGGTCGGCCATGGCAACCAGGCCGGCGGCCTGGCGAATATCTTCGAGAAATCGCTGGGCTCGGCCATGAAGGGCGGCACCACGCCGCTGCGCGCGGTGTATGAATACGCCGAGCCGATCACCGAGCCGGGCTTCGTGTTCATGGACTCGCCGGGCTACGACCCGGTGGCGGCGACCGGGCAGATCGCCAGCGGCGCGCAGCTGATCTGCTTCACCACCGGACGCGGCTCGATGTTCGGCAGCAAGCCCGCGCCGACCATCAAGCTGGCCAGCAACACACCGATGTTCCGCCGTCTCGAGGAGGACATGGACATCAACTGCGGCGTCGTGATCGACGGCGAGCTGACCGTGCCCGAGCTGGGCGAACGCATCTTCCAGCAGATCCTGTGGCATGCCTCGGGCGAGCCGACCAAGAGCGAGCTGCTGGGGCTGGGCGACCACGAGTTCGTGCCCTGGCATCTGGGCATCGTGAGCTGATGGCCTTTTCTTTTTTCCCTTATTTCCCGATCCCGCCATGCCATTGACCCTTTCGCGCCCCGACCTGCAACGCACGGCCAATTTCATCGCCGGCGAATGGCAGTCGCCTGAAGCCGGCCGCCGCCTCGATGTGACCGACCCGGCCACGGGTGCGGTGATCGCCGCCGTGCCCGACTCGAACGCCGCCGACGCGCGCGCCGCGGTGGACGCCGCGCATGCCGCGTTTCCCGCGTGGCGCAAGACGCCGGGCAAGCAGCGCGCGCAGATCCTCAAGCGCTGGAACGACCTGGTGCTCGCGCACCAGGAAGACCTGGGCCGGCTGATCTCGCGCGAGCAGGGCAAGCCGCTGGCCGAGGGCCGCGGCGAAGTCGCCTACGCGGCCAGCTACATCGAATGGTTTGCCGAAGAGGCGACGCGCGCCAACGGCGAAGTGATTCCCGCGCCCGTGCCCGGGCGGCGCATGTTCGCGCTGCGCGAGCCGGTCGGCGTGGTGGCCGCGATCACGCCCTGGAACTTCCCCGCCGCGATGATCGCGCGCAAGATCGCGCCGGCGCTGGCCGCGGGCTGCACCGTGGTCTGCAAGCCGGCGGAAGACACGCCGCTGACCTCGCTGGCACTGGTCGCGCTGGCGCAGGAGGCCGGCGTGCCGCCCGGCGTGCTGAACATCGTCACCGCCTCGCGCGAACGCACGCCCGAAGTGGTCGATGCCTGGCTGGGCGATGCGCGCGTGCGCAAGATCACCTTCACCGGCTCGACGCCCGTTGGCAAGCACCTCGCGCGCCGCTCGGCCGACACGCTCAAGAAGCTGTCGCTGGAGCTCGGCGGCAATGCGCCGTTCATCGTCTTTGAAGACGCCGATCTCGAAGCCGCGGTCGAAGGCCTGATGCAGGCCAAGTTCCGCAACGGCGGACAGACCTGCGTCTGCCCGAACCGCGTGTTCGTGCATTCCTCCGTGCACGACCGCTTCGCCGAACTGCTGGTGGCACGCGTCGCCGCGCTGCAGGTCGGCCCGGCCAGCGACCCGGCCTCGCAGATCGGCCCGATGATCAACGACCGCGCGGTCGAGAAGATCGAGCGCCATGTGCAAGACGCGGTGGCGCGCGGCGCGCGCATCCTGACCGGCGGCGCGCGCCTTCCCGCGCTCGGCGCCCACTACTTCGCGCCGACGGTGCTGGCCGATGCCGATGCGACCATGGCCTGCGCCTGCGAGGAAACCTTCGGCCCGGTCGCGCCGCTGACGCGCTTCACCGACGAGGCCGAGGTCATTGCCCAGGCCAACGACACGCCGTTCGGGCTGGCCGCCTATTTCTACTCGAACGACCTGCGCCGCGTCTGGCGCGTGGCCGATGCGCTGGAGACCGGCATCGTCGGCATCAACGAAGGCGCGCTGGCCGCCGAGGCCGCTCCCTTTGGCGGCGTGAAGGATTCGGGCTATGGCCGTGAAGGCTCGACCCACGGCCTGGACGACTACCTGCACACCAAGTATGTCTGCCAGGGAGGGCTGGACTGCTGAGCTGACGTAACGAGCAAGCCAAGACCACAGAGAATCACCGAGATCCAACGCAGAGCCCCCAGCATGGAGCGGGGCTCTGCGTACCCGGGGAACCACCCCATGCCGCAAGAGCAATCACAACAGGAGACAAGCACCATGAATTCTTCCACCTCTTCCCGACTGAGCCGCCGTGGCCTGCTGCTGTGCGCCGCAGCCCTGGCCTGCCCGCTGGGCGCGCCGCTGGCCCACGCCGAAAGCGCCTACCCCGCCAAGCCGGTCACTCTGCTCGTCCCCTATCCCGCCGGAGGCGCCAACGACGCGGTGGCGCGGCTCATCGGCCTGAAGATGGGCGAGAACCTCAAGCAGCCGGTGGTCATCGACAACCGGCCCGGCGCAGGCACCACCATCGGCACCGCGCTGGCAGCCAAGGCACAGGCCGATGGCTATACGCTGGTGCTGGGCTCGCTGGCCAGCCATGCCGTCAGCCCGCATCTGTACGCCCGCCCCGGCTACGACGCGGTGGCCGACTTCGCGCCCATCGGCATGATCGGCGTGGTACCCCTGGTCCTGGTCGTGGCCCAGGATTCGCCCTACAAAGACCTGAAGTCCCTGGTGGAGGCGGCGCGCAAGCAGCCGGGCCACCTCAACTACGGCTCCTCCGGCAACGGATCGCCCCTGCACCTGGGCGCCGAGCTGTTCAAGCAGCGCGCCCAGCTGCAGATCAACCATGTGCCGTACAAGGGCGGCAACGCCCACACCATGGACCTGATGGGCGGGCGGCTGGACATGATCATGGACACCTTGACCAGCGCCTCGCCGCTGCTCAAGAGCGGCAAGGTGCGCGCCCTGGCCGTGGCTTCGGCATC
>Ga0308164_10000853_pt1 | contig 41171 bp, 33 predicted proteins | sample PhyTR2_FD_201031 | JGI IMG/M metagenome (GOLD analysis project Ga0308164, IMG submission 201031) | Phyllosphere microbial communities from UC Gill Tract Community Farm, Albany, California, United States - DLSLT.R2 | ecosystem: Host-associated > Plants > Phyllosphere > Unclassified | place: USA...
CCCCCTTCAAGTCAAGCGATCCGTGCGCTTTCTTGACACCCGACGAGTGAAATCGCACCGTTTCGGACTGAAATGCACTGTTATGGTAGCTTTCTGCATGCACAGACTTTCAAGGACCCGACATGCACTGGATGATTCTCGCCGCTGCGCTGGCCATCAGCGCAACCAGCCAGGCCGCTTCAATCTATAAGTGGGTGGATGCCCAGGGTGTGACGCACTTCGATGCCCAGCCGCCTACTGGTCAGCAGGTACAGGAAATCAATGTGCAGACACCGCCACCTGCCGCCGCGCCGGGCATGCCAGCGGACGACGGGGCTGCGCAGCAACGCGAGATTGACCAGAAAGTCAAAAGCCAGGTGAAGGCTCAGGAAGCCAAGCGCGCGGAAAGTTGCGAGACCTTGCGCACCAATCTCGCGCAGTTGCAGAACAATCCGCGCGTGCGTGAGCAGGTGGGAGGGGAATCGAGGCGCCTTACGGATGAGAACCGCAAGACGCGTATCGAAGAAACCAACAGGGCTATCAGCGAATACTGCCGATAGAAGCGCGCCGATCAGCGCGCTGCTGTAATCAGCTGGTCGAACCGCGCCAGATGGGCTTGCAGTTGCCGGGTTTCAGTCATGCACCCGGCATAGACCATCTCGGCCATTTCCAGAATGCCGGAAGCGTTGGGCAATGGCAGGTCGCGCTCAAGGATGACCTTCATCCTCGGCAGGAAAATCCATTGCAGCCACTGGGCGAACTCCAGAGTATCGACGCTGAACGGTTCCTGACTGGCGAGCGCCTGCTCGCTGGGCGGTGTCGTATCCCACCAGCCCAGCAAGCGCAACTCGCGCTCTATCAACAACAGTTGCTCGGCAACCTCAGGCAAACGTCCGTCCATCAGCGAGCCTTTTGACGAGCCAGGGCGGCACCGGCCGCATCACCCTGCTTTTCGCGTGACTGAGCGATCAATCCCCACAGGCTGGCCTGAAGGCTGGTGCGTCCGTTGGCGTAAGTCAGACCACGACGTGCCAGTTGCTCGGCCTGGGCCGCATCGCCCTGAGCCAGACGCACCTGAGCCAGACGATAGAGCACTTGCGGCTCACGCGGTGCAACCCGCTGCGCACGCTCGAGACTGGACGACGCGCCATTGAGATCGCCGCTGCTCTGCTGTTGCTGGGCGGTGGTCAGCAATGCCAGTACAGGACCATCAAGCTGTTCGTCCTCCGACAGACCGCCACCGCTGGACGGGATTCCGGTCGGGGCAGAGGCAGCCGGCATGCTGTAACTGTTATTCGCAGGAGCCTGACTGACCGGGGCCTGATTGACCGGGGCGGCATCGACAGGCGGAGTGTTGACACTGAACGGCGCCTGAGTGGCTGGCGCAGAGAAACTCTGCCCGGCATCAGCACCACCCGCGCCCGGCACCATCACTACGACGCCCGAGTCCTGCGGTACGGCTTGCGGCTGCTGTTGCACCGGCGCGGTGTTGGTGCGGTAAGTACCGTTACGCGAAGCTGCCGCACGTTCGCCGTTGGACACCTTGGAGCTCGAATCCACGACCGGAATCGAGCCGCGTTCCACACTGGCGCAGCCGTTCAGCAAGGCCAGTGCCGTTAAAGCTGGAATCCACCATTTATTCACTTCAAAACCTCGATTGCCTAGTTCAACCAACCCTTGACCCAGTCCATCACCTCAGTGGCAGGTGCCGGAGCGCCGCCGCATGTCGCGCCGGGCTGGGGCTCACTGCCGCGAATATACGGCATCTGCACGGCATTCGGGCAGCTTGCATCCGAACCCTGACCAGTCTGTGCATCGACCCACGCCTGAACGACGTTGTCCGGCATCGCCATGTCCAGCGGCAGCGGACCGGCCTTGCGCATGAAACTGGTCCAGACCTGCAGGGCACCGGTAGCACCGGTAAACGGTGTCTTGCCGTTGTCGTCGCGGCCCATCCACACCACGGCCAGCAGGTCCTGACTGAACCCGGCAAACCAGCTGTCGCGAGAGTCGTTACTGGTGCCGGTCTTGCCTGCCAGATTCAACGAGCTCGGCAACACGTTGTAAACAGATTTGCCCGTACCTTCGCGCATCACCCGCTGCATCGCATTCTGCACCAGGTATATGGCACCCGGATCGAAGCGCTGTTCAATCTGGAACGGATAACGTTTGAGCGGCTCGCCTTCAGCGGTGAGCACACTGCGAATACCGCGCATCGGCGTATTGAACCCACCGCTGGCAATGGTCTGATACATGGTGGCCACTTCCATCGGACTCAAGCCACCCGCACCCAGCAGCATCGACGGATAGGCAGGCCATTCGCGCGTCACACCCAGCTTGGCGAGGGTCTTGAACACGTTTGGAATGCCCAGCTCAAGACCCAGCTTGGCGGTCGAAAGGTTGTACGAATGCGCCAGCCCCTGATACAGAAAAATATTGCCGTGTGACTTGCGATCGTAGTTCTGTGGTTTCCAGATCTGGCCATCGGCGCCTTTGACCTGGAACAGTTCGTCGGCGATCCAGCTGGTCAATGTGTACTGGCTTGGCCGTTCGAGTGCCGTCAGGTAGATAGCCGGCTTGACCAGCGAGCCGATCGGCCGTACCGCGTCGATCGCCCGATTGAAGCCCGAGAACCCGGCCTCACGCCCGCCGATCAACGCCTGCACTTCGCCGGTTTCAGGGTTGGTGACGACCATGGCCGACTCCACCTCGTCAGAGCCCTTGCGCCCGGCGAGCTTCTTGAATGTATCGTCCATGGCAGCCTGGGACTTCATCTGCAGGATCGGATCGAAGCTGGTAAAGATCCGCAACCCTTCTTCGGTCAAGTCTTCGTCACGATAGTCTTCGCGCAGCTGACGCTTGACCAGATCGAGGAACGCCGGAAACGAGCTGTCGGCGAGTGTCCCGGTCTTGGTCACACCCAGTGGCATTTTCTTCGCAGCGGCAACCACTTCCGGAGTAGCGACGCCCTGCTGCTCGAACAGGTCGAGCACCAGATTGCGACGCTCCAGAGCACGCTCCGGATTGCGACGCGGGTTGTAGAAGGAAGGCCCTTTGACCAGACCGACCAGCATCGCCACCTGATGGATTTTCAGTTCGGAGAGCGGCTGGCTGAAGAAATACTGGCTGGCCAGACCGAAACCGTGAACGGCACGCTGGCCGTCCTGCCCGACGAACACTTCGTTGAGATAGGCCTCGAGGATTTCCTGCTTGCTGTAATGGATCTCCAGCAGAACGGCCATCATGGCTTCGGTCAGCTTACGGGTGAGGCTGCGCTCGTTGGTCAGGTAGAAGTTCTTGACCAACTGCTGGGTCAGCGTGCTGCCGCCCTGGCGCATCTGCCCCTGAGAGGTATTGACCCAGATCGCCCGGGCAATGGACTTGGGCGACACGCCGAAGTGGTGATAGAAATCCCGGTCCTCGACCGCTACCAGCCCGTCGAGCAGATAGGGCGGCGCCTGATCCAGCTTGATCAGGATCCGGTCTTCCAGATTCTTCGGGTAAAGACCGCCGATCAGCAAGGGTTCAAGCCGCGCCACCGCAAGCTTGGCTCCATTGCCCGACGACAGGTCGGCTACGTAGTCACCGGAAAAGCGCACGCGAACCTGCTGCGCTGCGTCAGTGCCTTCGTAGAACTGGAAACCACGTGTGTTGAGGTCGACGGTATTGCCGTTCACCGCTGCGGCGCCGGGCCCGTTCGCCACGCTTTCGCGGCGATAGCCCAGGGCGTCCAGCTCAATGAGAAAGTCATCGCGGCTCAGCTTCTGTCCGACGAAAAGTTCCAGCGGCCGTGCATAGACCTTGGCCGGGATGGTCCAGCGCTTGCCGGAGAATTTTTCCTGGACGATGGCATCCAGGTAAATGGCCAGGCCGCCCAGCAGAACCAGGCCGACAATACCAAGCTTCAGCGCCCAGCCCAGCCACTTGTTAAGGCTGCGGGGAGGTTGTTTTTTTGCAGAACGAGAGGTGCGGGATCGAGTCATGGGCGCGGATTATACGCACTTTACCGAGGATCGACAGACGCCCGAGTCAGCGGTTTGCAGCCTCGCGCCAAGCGGCCATAATGGCGGCATCGTGTACTTACATTTTGAACACATTCCTGAAGGATCGACCGTGAGCCAGTCTTTGATTGCTGCCCTGCAGAACCCTGCCCTCTTCCCCCATCCGGTGGAGAGTTTCCAGGTCATCGAAACGCACATTTCCTGGGTGCTGCTGACGGGTCCATACGCCTACAAATTCAAAAAACCGATGAACTTCGGCTTTCTGGACTTCACCACGCTGGCCCTGCGCAAGCATTTCTGTGAGGAAGAGTTGCGCCTGAATCAGCGCCTGACCGACGACCTCTACATCGAAGTCCTGCCGATCACCGGCACAGCGGACGCGCCGCAACTGGGCGGCGACGGCGAAGCCATCGAATACGCGCTGAAGATGAAGCAGTTCTCGCAGGACGGCCTGCTGAGCACACTGCAGGCCAACGGTGAAGTGACGACTGCGCACATCGACGAACTGGCGCACCAGATTGCCGGTTTTCACCTGACCTCGCCGCAGGTCGGGGCTGAAAGCGAACTCGGCTCGCCTGACAGCGTGATGGCCCCGGTGGTACAGAATTTCGAGCAGATTCGCCCGCTGATCAGCGAAAAATCCGACCTGGCACAGCTTGATGCCCTGCAGGCGTGGGCAGAGTCGAGCTTTGCGCGACTCAAGCCGCTGCTGTCTCACCGCAAGGCCGACGGGTTCATCCGCGAATGCCATGGCGACATTCATCTGGGCAACGCGACGGTGATTGATGGCAAGGTCGTGCTGTTCGACTGCATCGAGTTCAACGAGCCGTTCCGCAAGACCGATGTCTACGCCGACATCGGCTTTCTGGCAATGGACCTTGAAGACCGTGGCCTGAAGTCGCTGTCGCGGCGCTTGATCAGTCAGTACCTGGAAGTCACCGGCGACTATGCAGGCCTGGAGCTGTTGAATTTCTACAAGGCCTACCGCGCAATGGTTCGTGCCAAGGTGGCGTTGTTCAGCCAGCCAGCCGATGCCGACGGCTTGCAGCGCGCAGCGACGCTTCGTCAATACCGCAACTATGCCAATCTGGCAGAGAGCTACAGCGCCATCCCTTCACCGTTTCTGACGATTACCCACGGTGTCTCTGCCGTCGGCAAAAGCCACGTTGCGATGCGTCTGGTGGAATCGCTGGGCGCCATCCGCCTGCGCTCGGACGTAGAGCGCAAGCGCCTGTTTGCCGGCCAGAATCAGGATCTGTACGACGCGCAAGCCAGCGGCGCAACCTATGCGCGCCTGCATGAGCTTGCTACCGCAACCCTGCGCGCGGGCTTCTCGGTGGTGATCGATGCCACCTACCTGAAGCGCGAGCAGCGCGATGCGGCGGCAAAGATTGCGGAAAACACCGGTGTGCCGTTCCTGATTCTGGATTGCGAAGCGCCACAGGCTGTGATCGCTGGCTGGCTTGCGCAGCGTCAGGCGCAGGACAACGATCCGTCTGACGCGACGCTGGAAGTCATCGAGGCTCAGCAGGCCAGTCGCGAGCCGCTCGGCGCCGACGAGATCCTGCGCAGCAAGAAGGTTGCAACCAACGTCAGCAGCGACCTGGACAGCCTTATCGACAACCTGCGCCAGCGCCTGCCGGGCCTGTAAAAAGACACATGGCCGTTGAGCGGTTAACGCTTCACGGCCTCAAGATGATGGCGATATAATGGCGCCATAATTCCAACGCAATGACATGTGCGAGGCCATCATGAGCCACCCCAAACAGATCGACTCACCGCTTTATATGCTGCTGCGCAAAGATGATGTCGAAGGTTTCAATCAAGAGAAACCACGAACCGGCACCATTGATATGGTCGGGGGCGACTTCAGGGGGCTGGACCTTCGCGCGCTGGACACCGCCAATATCGACTTCACCGACGCTTATTTTCGCTCTGCCGACCTTCGTGGCCTGGACCTGCGAAATACACCGATGGAAGGTGCGAGCATCGCTCACGCTCAGATTTCAGGGGTGTTCTTCCCGGCTGAGCTCTCGGCTGACGAGATTCTGATGTCGGTGAATTTCGGCACGCGCCTGCGCTACCGTACCCACTGATACCGCAAAAACGTTGCAGCCTGCATGCGCGATGCACGGCAGGCTGGCGATGTATTGTCCTGCTTTCACCCCTTCTTCTCTCGCATGAGCAGCTCCGTCGCCACTGACGCTACGCTGTGCACCGCACTTTTTAATCCTTGAATACCGTGCCTGGATCATAAGCAGGCACCGGCACCCGTACGACCAAAAGAAATGTTGACTTACAAATGAGAATCGTTATGATTATCACATCCGGTCGCGAGACTGGACGGTAGCCTGAAAGACCTTGGTTCGGACTTTCAGATTATCTCCTCATCAGGCTAATCACGGTTTTTGACCCGGCTCTTTGCCGGGTCTTTTTTTGTCCGGCGCAAAACCAACGAACACTCAAAAACCATCGCCGCTGCCATGCGACTCAAGCAGGCCCAGTCTTGCCAGCAAGTCGTCCAGCAAGCTCGATCCTCCCAGCCGTAAACGCCCGGCGTTGATCCATTGCAGACCAAACCGGGCGCGGACCAGTGCCATGTAAACACGTGCCTCGTCGAACGTACGGATCCCGCCTGCAACCTTCAGCCCCACCTGCCCGCCTACGTCCGCAATCGACTCCAGCATGACCCGTGCAGCCTGCGGCGTGACATGCGTGGCGGCCTTGCCGGTGCTGGTCTTGATAAAGTCGGCGCCTGAGACGATTGCATCGCGGCACGCATTGAGGATCATTTGCGAGTCGCGCAAGTCACCGGTTTCAAGGGTCGCTGTAAGCCTGACCTTCCCGGCACACAAGGCCGAACACGCCGAGATCATCGCCAGGCCGGGTTGCCGGTCTCCGCCGAGCAGCGCGCGAAAGGGGTAGACGACGTCGATCTCGTCCGCGCCCGCCATCAGCGCAGCGCGTACCTGCGCGATGACCGACTGAACATTGCAGCTGCCGTGAGGAAAATTGACCACGGCGATGACCTTGATGTGACGAGCCTGCATGCGATCCAGCGTGGTGCGCGCCAGGCACACGAAACGTTGCTGGACGCTGACCGCTGCGACCGGTCCCACAGGCGTGCATGCACGCCGACAGATGCCGACTATGCGCTGCTCCGTGTCATCTGTATTGAGGGCGAACAGCTCAAGCAGCCCGATGACCTGACGCGCCAGTCGCTCATCATCTGCTGTCATCTCTTTCATAGTGTTTCCGCTCTGCAAAACATGAGCCGACGATATACGGCTGCAAGGCTTGCGGGCGCGGGCGGTGCGCTTAGAGACGAAAGCTACAAAAAGACAGGAAAGGACCGACGCAGCCTGTAATGACCTCAACGTAACGCAGCGCATCGATCCGAAGAAAATGCCAGACTTGTCCGATCAGGCATCAACCCAAAAACTGGCCCCCGAAGAACTGGCCTATGGAGGCTTCTTGATATTCCTCTGCACTTCAAGCCACCTGCCCGAAGCTCACAGCAAAGGCTTCGAGCTGGGCGAACATGCGTTGTTTGCCGTGCGCCGTCAGGGAGAGGTCTTCGTCTACAAAAACCGCTGCCCGCATCGCGGCGTTCCCCTGGAATGGCAACCTGATCAATTTCTGGACAGCAGCGCAAGCCTGATCCAGTGCGCTACGCATGGAGCATTGTTTCTGATCGAGAACGGCGAATGCGTGGCCGGGCCTTGTGAAGGCCAGTCCCTGACCGTCATCAAAAGCCGTGAAGACGCCGAGGGCATCTGGGTGTCGCTGCAGTTGGATGCATGAAGGGGACTGAACCGCCTGTACCCGGATGCCTCAATCCAGCCCGAGTACTTGCAGACGCCGGTCAATAAAGATCTCTTCAGACGTCAGTTGCGCACCGTAGGCAAGAATTTGCACACCGGCATCAACGGCTTCACGCAACGCCGCTGCGTAGGCAGGATCAATCTCCTGCGCAGGCCGCACAGCGTCCACACCGGTGAGATTGACGCAATACAACAGCACGGCGCGCACGCCTTCGCGCGCCAGCGTCGCCAGTTCGCGCAGGTGCCGCGCGCCACGCTGGGTCACCGCATCGGGGAATGCCGCCACGCTGGAACCATCGAACCCCAAAGTGACACTTTTTACTTCCAGGTACAGGTAGCCATCCGGGTACTCCAGACGAAAGTCCACACGGCTTTTTTCCTGGCCGTAGGCCACCTCGCGCTTGAGCGCCGTGAAACCCGTCAGTTCGCTGATGACCCCGGCGCGCAAGGCCTCTTCAACCAGCGTATTGGCCCGTCCGGTATTGATACAGGCCAGGCGACCCTGCGGGGTTTCGCTGATTTCCCAAGTGCCCGGCAGTTTGCGCTTGGGGTCATTCGAGCGACTGAACCACACGCGCCCGCCGGGCATCATGCAGTTGAGCATCGACCCGGTGTTAGGGCAGTGAATGGTCAGCAACTCACCGCTATCGGTTTCGATATCAGCGAGAAAACGCTTGTAACGCACCAGCAGACGACCCTGTTCAAGCTGCGGAGAAAAACGCATCAGACGCCCCAGCTACGCAAACCGCGAGCGATTCGCTCGACCGCCTGTTCAAGGCGCGGCAGGCTTTGCGTATAGGCAAAGCGCACGTGGTGCCCGGCCTGGAAACGGCCGAAGTCCAGCCCCGGTGTAAAGGCGACGTGCTCGGTTTCCAGAAAGTGCCGGCAAAAGGCAAAGGCATCACCGCCAAACGCGGAGATATCCGCATACAAATAGAAGGCCCCTTCCGGCTCGACGGCGATACCGAAACCCAGCTCGCGCAGCGCTGGCAGCAGAAAGTCCCGGCGGCGGCCGAACTCGGCGCGCCGTTGCTCGAGTATGGTCAGTGTCTGCGGCTCAAAACAGGCAAGCGCCGCATGTTGCGCCATGCTCGGCGCGCTGATGTAGAGGTTCTGGGCCAGTTTTTCCAGATCGGCCACCGCATCCTGTGGTGCGACCAGCCACCCCAAACGCCACCCGGTCATGCCGAAATACTTTGAAAAACTATTGAGAACGAAAGCGTCGTTATCCACTTCCAGCACGCTACTGGCATCCACACCGTAGGTCAGGCCGTGATAGATCTCGTCCACCACCAAATGGCCATTGCGGGCTTTCAGTGCCTGAGACAAGGCTGCCAGTTCGTCACGACTCAATAGAGTGCCGGTCGGATTGGCCGGCGATGCCACCAGCGCGCCGACACTGTTCGGGTTCCAGTGCGTGGCCACCAGCTCGGGGGTCAGTTGATAGCGCTCCTGCGGACCGACCGGCACCAGTTGCGCCTCGCCTTCTATCAACCGCAAAAAGTGTCGATTGCACGGGTAGCCAGGGTCGGCCAGCAACCAGTGTTTGCCCGGATCGACCAACAGACTGCTGGTCAGCAACAAGGCGCCTGAACCGCCCGGCGTGACCAGAATCCGCTGAGGATCGACGTCGACGCCGTAACGCTGAGCATAAAACCTGGAAATGGCCTCACGCAGTTGCGGCAGACCGCGCGCGGCGGTGTAGCGCGTTTTGCCGTCTGCCAGCGCCGCCTGGCCAGCCTTTATGATGGGCTGCGCAGTGGTGAAATCGGGCTCGCCGATTTCAAGGTGAATAACGTCATGACCCGCCGCCTGCAATTCATTGGCACGCGCCAGCAATGCCATGACATGAAAAGGTTCTATGGCGCGACTGCGCGCACTGTAAGGCTGGCTCATGGATATTCCTTTATAGGGCGGGTGTTAAAACATGATTGTCATCACGGCGCGCCATGATTCTACCCAACCACCCGCCCGACGGTGCGTTTGCGAACTGAAAAACCCGGTTTCCAAACGCTGAATAAAAGAAAGCTACGACGGTGCACAGCGGCTAGAGTTCATTTGGATGGAGGGCAGATGCGAAATGGCCATCTCCACAAGAAGACGGCGTCGTCATGCTCGACAACCGGGAGTAGCGCACTCCGATTTGATCTGGTAAGTTCGCCCGCTTGCAGCTGCAGGGCCGACGGGTGTCGGTGATGGAACAATCCTGCGCAATAGATTAGAAGAGTGAGAGGCGGTCCAGACATGCCCACCCCAGAAAAGCAACAGAACCATCTAATCAGCGGCTTTGAGCCCTACGTGGAAACGAAGGGTGAAGAGTACATGGGCGAGCCGATGCGCGCGCACTTCACCAAGATCCTGAACAAGTGGAAGAAGGACTTGATGCAAGAGGTCGACCGAACGGTAGACCATATGAAGGACGAAGCTGCCAACTTCCCGGACCCGGCCGACCGTGCCAGTCAGGAAGAAGAGTTCAGCCTTGAACTTCGTGCCCGCGATCGCGAACGCAAGCTGATCAAGAAGATCGACAAGACGCTGCAACTGATCAAGGACGAAGAATATGGCTGGTGCGAATCCTGCGGCGTAGAGATCGGCATCCGCCGTCTTGAGGCTCGCCCGACTGCAGACCAGTGCGTCGACTGCAAGACCCTTGCAGAAATCAAGGAAAAACAGGTCGGTAAATGACCTGGGGCCGCCTTTGACTGAAAAGACGCTTCGGCGTCTTTTTTTGTGCCTGTTGAAAGCACGATGACGGCGAATCTTGTTCCCACTCCGTGCTCATCGCTGTCCACAGTCCAACTGGCTCCCATGCGCTCTTTGATCGCGATGGCACTGACGACGCAGAGTGCGACGTTAGTGACGGCACTGCTGTGTGACGCAGAGCGTCACGAACTGCACGCCGACGCTGAGCATTGACACAAGACTCTGCATAACCCCCCACTGCGTTCCACTTGCCCGCCCAAGCCCGTCACCCGTAACATCCCGCCCATGAAAAAACCGGCCTATATCGGGCGCTTTGCGCCGACTCCCAGTGGTTACCTGCACTTTGGCTCGCTGGTCGCAGCCCTCGCTTCCTATCTCGATGCGCGTGCGGCAAACGGTCATTGGCTGCTGCGCATGGAGGATCTCGACCCGCCGCGTGAAGTGGCCGGCGCGCAGGCGGGGATTCTCGAGACGCTTGAGCGCTACGGTTTTGAATGGGACGGCCAGATGGTGCGGCAAAGCGAACGCCATGACGCCTACGCCGAGATCCTCCAGCGCTGGTTCAATCATGGTCTGGCCTACGCCTGCACCTGCTCGCGCAAACAGCTTGAAGACTTTCAGGGTGTCTATCCGGGTTTCTGCCGCAATGCAGGGCATTCTCCGGAAAACGCCGCCATCCGCATTCGCGTACCGGAGCTGGAATATCGCTTCGAAGACCGGGTTCAGGGCCTCTTCAAAATGCATCTGGGGCGCGAACGCGGTGACTTTGTGATCCGCAGGCGCGATGGTCTGTATGCCTATCAACTGGCCGTAGTCATTGACGACGCCTGGCAAGGCGTCACCGATATCGTCCGCGGTGCCGACCTGCTCGACTCGACACCCCGCCAACTGTACCTGCAGGAACTGCTGGGCCTGCCCCAACCGCGCTACCTGCATGTGCCGTTGATCACCCAGCCTGATGGTCACAAGCTGGGCAAGTCCTATCGTTCCCCGCCACTGCCGGCCGACCAGGCGACGCCGCTGCTGCTTCGGGCCTTGCGAGCACTGGGGCAGCCGCTCGATGCACACATGAGCGATGGCACCGCGCAGGAAGTGCTTGCCTGGGGCATCCGCCACTGGAACGCTGACCTGATACCCCGACTGCGCAATATTGAAGAAGCCCGGATAGACTGATCCAGAGCGGTCGCCGCAAACTGCGACGCAAGGATACTTGCAGGTTATCCGGCATCCGTTAACATGCCGCTCCTCATCTACCAGCGCAGGGAGACCAGATGTACATATACCGGTTGGTTTTGCTTCTGGTGGTCGGCATTTATCTGTTCTCTCCAGCCATCATGGACTGGTGGATCGATGCCACCGGTGCCTGGTATAGGCCCTACATGCTGTGGCTGATCCTGATTGTGGTGACGTTCATTCTGCAGAGCCAGCGAGATGCCGATGAGCTTTAGTCTGACGCAGATGCTGCTGGTCAGCGCCGCCTACCTGCTGGTGCTGTTCGGTGTGGCCTGGGTCAGCGAACACGGTCTGATTCCGCGCTGGATCATTCGTCACCCGCTGACCTACACCCTGTCACTGGGTGTCTACGCCAGCGCCTGGGCGTTTTATGGCACGGTTGGTCTGGCCTATCAGTATGGCTACGGCTTTCTGTCTAGTTATCTGGGGGTGTCCGGGGCCTTCCTCCTCGCGCCGGTGTTGCTTTACCCGATCCTCAGAATTACCCGTACCTACCAGCTGTCATCACTGGCCGATCTGTTCGCCTTTCGTTTTCGCAGCACCTGGGCCGGCGCGCTGACCACCGTATTCATGCTGATCGGCGTGCTGCCACTGCTGGCCTTGCAGATTCAGGCGGTCGCCGACTCCATCGGCATTCTGACCCGCGAGCCGGTGCAGGACCGGGTCGCAGTGGCGTTCTGCGCACTGATCACCCTGTTCACGATTTTCTTTGGCTCACGGCACATCGCCACGCGCGAGAAACACGAGGGCCTGGTGTTCGCCATCGCCTTTGAATCGCTGATCAAGCTGATCGCCTTGGGCGGCGTCGGTCTGTACGCCTTGTATGGCGTGTTCGACGGCCCGCAACAACTGGAACTGTGGCTGCTGCAGAACCAGACCGCCCTCGCCTCGCTGCACACGCCTTTGCAGGAAGGCCCGTGGCGCACGCTGCTGCTGGTGTTCTTCGCCTCGGCCATCGTCATGCCGCACATGTACCACATGACCTTCACGGAAAACCTCAACCCGCGCTCGCTGGTCAGCGCCAGTTGGGGTCTGCCGCTGTTTCTGCTGTTGATCAGCCTCGCAGTACCGCTGATCCTCTGGGCAGGCCTCAAGCTCGGCGCCACCACCAGCCCGGAATACTTCACGCTCGGCATCGGGATCGCCGCCAACAGCAAGTCTCTGGCCCTGCTCGCGTATATCGGCGGGCTGTCGGCGGCCAGCGGGCTGATCATCGTCACCACGCTGGCGTTGTCCGGCATGGCACTCAATCACCTGGTGCTGCCGCTGTATCAGCCACCCGCCGAGGGCAATATCTACCGCTGGCTGAAGTGGACGCGACGCGGACTGATCGTGGCGATCATCGCCTTGGGTTACGGCTTCTATCTGATGCTCGGCGCGCAGCAGGATCTGGCCAATCTGGGCATCGTCGCCTTCGTTGCGACCCTGCAATTCCTGCCGGGTGTGCTGTCGGTACTGTACTGGCCGACCGCCAACCGGCGCGGCTTCATCGCCGGGCTGCTGGCCGGCATTTCGGTCTGGGCGGTCAGCATGCTGTTGCCGCTGATCGGCAACCTGCAGGGCTTCTATATTCCCTGGCTGAACATGATCTATGTGCTGGACGACACCAGTTGGCACATGGCAGCCATCGCCTCGCTGGCCGCCAACGTCTTGCTGTTCACCCTTATCTCGCTATTCACCAATGCCAGCCCTGAAGAAGCCGGGGCTGCCGAGGCCTGCGCGGTCGATAACGTACGCCGTCCGCAACGCCGTGAACTGCATGCCATCTCGCCGCAGGAGTTCGCCACCCAACTGGCCAAGCCGCTGGGCGCGAAAGCCGCGCAGAAGGAGGTCGAGCAAGCGCTGCGCGATCTCTACCTGCCGTTCGACGAGCGCCGCCCCTATGCCCTGCGCCGCCTGCGCGACCGCATCGAAGCCAACCTGTCCGGGCTGATGGGCCCCAGCGTAGCGCAGGACATGGTGGAAACCTTTCTGCCGTACAAATCGGGCAGCGAAAAATACGTCACCGAAGACATACATTTCATTGAGAGCCGGCTTGAGGACTACCACTCGCGCCTCACCGGTCTTGCCGCCGAACTCGATGCCTTGCGCCGCTACCACCGCCAGACCCTTCAGGAACTGCCGATGGGCGTCTGCTCGCTGGCCGAAGATCAGGAGATCCTGATGTGGAACAGGGCCATGGAAGAACTGACCGGAATCGTCGCCCAGCGCGTGGTCGGTTCGCGACTGGAAACCATTGCCGAGCCGTGGAAGGGCCTGCTGACCGGTTTTACCAGCCTGCCCGATGAGCATTTGCACAAGCAGAAGCTCGGTCTGGACGGCCAGACCCGTTGGCTCAATCTGCACAAGGCAGCCATTAACGAGCCCCTGGCGCCGGGCAACAGCGGCCTGGTGGTGCTGGTCGAAGACCTGACCGACACGCAAATGCTCGAAGACAAGCTGGTGCACTCGGAACGTCTGGCAAGTATTGGCCGACTGGCCGCCGGTGTGGCGCACGAAATCGGCAATCCGATCACCGGTATTGCCTGTCTCGCCCAGAACCTGCGCGAAGAACGCGAAGAGGACGGCGAGCTCAAGGAAATCAGCAGCCAGATCCTTGAGCAGACCAAGCGCGTATCGCGCATCGTCCAGTCATTGATGAGCTTTGCCCACGCGGGCGCCCATCAACATAGCGACGAAGCCGTTTGTCTGGCCGTGGTGGCTCAGGATGCTATTGGTCTGCTGGCGCTGAACCGGCGTAATTTCGAAGTACAGTTCTACAACCTGTGCAACCCTGAGCACTGGGCTGTCGGCGATCCGCAACGGCTGGCGCAGGTGTTGATCAATCTGCTCTCCAATGCCCGCGATGCCTCCCCGGCAGGCAGTGCAGTCAGGGTCAGAAGCGAAGTATCCGAGCACACTGTGGACTTGATCGTCGAAGACGAAGGCAGTGGGATTTCAAAGGCAATCATGGACCGATTGTTCGAGCCGTTCTTCACCACCAAGGACCCTGGCGAGGGAACCGGACTTGGCCTGGCGCTGGTCTATTCCATCGTTGAAGAGCATTATGGACAAATCACTATCGACAGCCCGGCCGATCCCGAGCAGCAGCGTGGAACCCGAATCAGGGTGACCTTGCCACGCCATGTCGACGCGACGTCCACCGCGAACTGAGACCGTCGAGAGAACTGAATCAATGCCGCATATTTTGATCGTCGAAGACGAAACGATTATCCGCTCAGCCCTGCGTCGCCTGCTTGAACGCAACCAGTATGAAGTCAGTGAAGCCGGCTCCGTTCAAGAGGCTCAGGAACGCTTCAGCATCCCGTCGTTCGATCTGATCGTCAGCGACCTGCGCCTGCCTGGCGCGCCTGGCACCGAGCTGATCAAGCTCGGCGAAGGCAAACCGGTGCTGATCATGACCAGTTACGCGAGCCTGCGCTCGGCGGTCGACTCGATGAAGATGGGCGCGGTGGACTACATCGCCAAACCCTTCGATCACGATGAAATGCTCCAGGCAGTCTCGCGGATCCTGCGTGATCGACAGACGGTCAAGCACCTTCAGGACGAGCGCAACGCCACCGCCAAAACCAGCAGCGCTGAAAAAGGCCCGGCACAGAACCATAATGGCGAGATCGGCATCATCGGCTCATGCCCGCCCATGCTCGATCTCTACAGCAAGATCCGCAAAGTCGCCCCGACTGATTCCAATGTTCTGATTCAAGGGGAATCAGGCACTGGCAAGGAACTGGTCGCCCGCGCCCTGCACAATCTCTCACGCCGCGCCAAGGCGCCGATGATTTCCGTCAACTGTGCGGCCATTCCCGAATCGCTGATCGAATCCGAACTGTTCGGTCACGAGAAAGGCGCGTTCACCGGAGCCAGCGCAGGCCGTGCAGGTCTGGTTGAGGCCGCTGACGGTGGCACGCTGTTTCTCGATGAAATCGGCGAACTGCCGCTGGAAGCGCAGGCTCGCCTGTTGCGCGTATTGCAAGAGGGCGAAATCCGTCGCGTCGGCTCGGTGCAATCGCAAAAGGTCGACGTACGCCTGATTGCCGCGACCCACAGGGACCTGAAAACGCTGGCCAAAAATGGCGAGTTTCGTGAAGACCTGTTCTATCGCTTGCACGTCATCGCCCTGAAACTCCCGGCGCTGCGGGAACGTGGCAGCGACATCCTGGAAATCGCCCGTGCGTTCCTGGCTCGCCAGAGCAGCAAGGTCGGGCGCGACGACCTCAAATTTGCACATGACGCGGAACAGGCTATCCGCCATTACAGTTGGCCGGGCAACGTACGCGAGCTGGAAAACGCTGTGGAACGCTCGGTGATTCTGTGCGAGAACCCGGAAATCACCGCTGACCTGCTGGGTATCGACATTGAGCTCGACGGGCTGGATGACGACGAATACATGGGCATGGCGCCGTTGCCAGGCTCTTCTGGCTCGACGGGCAACGAGCCCGCCGAAGACCTGTCGCTCGAAGACTATTTTCAGCACTTCGTTCTGGAGCATCAGGACCATATGACTGAGACCGAGCTGGCGCGCAAACTGGGTGTCAGTCGCAAATGTCTTTGGGAGCGCCGTCAGCGTCTGGGTATCCCGCGTCGCAAGGGCGTCGCCAACGAGACATAAAATCAGCCCAAGGCTCTGGCACGCGGTGCGCAGGGCGGGGACAAACTGTTACCTCACGCGCTTCACGTAACAAAAGCCGGGTCTTACGGTAACGCAGGCCCGGCTTTTTTGTGCGCACTCGAACGGCCTTTCGCCCGCAAAGGCCCGATTTGCGGGGCCTTGTCAAAGTTGGCACAGCTTCTGCTATATGCTTGGTACAAGAAGAACAACAAGCCGTACGACACCCATAATAAAAACAATACGAATCGACTCACGCATAACAAGAACAACACGGCGGAGGCGCAGCTAACTGATTCTTTTGGAGAGGAGTTGTATTGGGGGCTTGCCCCGCAACCAGGCCGAGAACAACAAAAACTACCCTTAGGTAGCGCCTGAACTGGTTGGATCGAATGATCATTGCAACGCAGCGACCAAAGCAATCCGTTTGCTCTTGACTCCCGATTGGGAGGTTTCACAGACGCAAGTCTCGTGAATGGGCACTCAACAAAAACAAGAAGCCCAGGCAGAAAACAATAATAAAGAGCACACACTTTGGGGGAGCTTCGGCTCCCCCAGTAGCTTCCCCGCCTTGATCCGCGCCATCGCTTACCCTTCCGCGACAGCTTCCTACACCATCACTCGACTAAATGCTAGAATCCCCGCCCATCATGCGGTCATTCCACGTTTTTGGCCGAATATTCCTTCAAACAGTGCATCCCATGCTGAAGAAGTTGTTCCAGTCATTTCGTTCCCCACTGCGCAAACCGCAGCAACACACGCGCACCACGCCTGAAGTGCTCAACAGCAGCCAACATTCGCTGCAACGCAGTCAGTTCAGCCGCTATGCCGTGAATATCGTCGAGCGCCTGCAGAATGCCGGCTACCAGGCCTATCTGGTCGGTGGCTGCGTACGCGACATGATGCTCAACATCACGCCCAAGGATTTTGACGTCGCCACCAGCGCCACGCCCGAACAGGTGCGTGCCGAATTCCGCAACGCGCGGATCATCGGTCGTCGGTTCAAGCTGGTGCACATCCACTTCGGTCGCGAAATCATCGAAGTGGCGACATTCCGCGCCAATCATCCTCAGGATGACGAAGAAGAGGACAGCAACCAGTCCTCGCGCAATGAAAGCGGACGCATCCTGCGTGACAACGTATACGGCACACTTGAAGAAGACGCCCAGCGTCGCGACTTCACGATCAACGCGCTTTACTACGATCCGGTCAGCGAGCGCGTTCTGGATTACGCCAACGGCGTGCATGACATCCGCAATCGCCTGATCCGCCTGATCGGCGATCCGGAGCAGCGTTATAAAGAAGACCCGGTGCGCATGCTGCGTGCCGTGCGCTTCGCGGCCAAGCTGGACTTCGGCATCGAGAAGCACAGCGCTCAACCGATCCGCGCACTGGCGCCGATGCTGCGTGACATTCCGTCGGCCCGCCTGTTCGAAGAAGTGCTCAAACTGTTCCTCTCCGGGCACGCCGCCCCCACCTTTGAAATGCTGGTGGACCTGGAGTTGTTCGAACCGTTGTTCCCGGCCAGCTCCAAGGCCCTGGAATGCAACCCGACCTACACCCATACGCTGATCAGCAATGCGCTGATCAATACCGACCTGCGCATCAAGCAGAACAAACCGGTCACGCCGGCGTTTCTGTTTGCTGCCCTGCTCTGGCCTGCGCTGCCAGCCAAGGTGCTGCGCGCCCAGGAACGTGGCATGCCACCGATTGCAGCGATGCAGGAAGCCGCTCACGAACTGATCATCGAGCAATGCCAGCGCATCGCGATTCCCAAGCGCTTCACCCTGCCGATCCGCGAGATCTGGGACATGCAGGAGCGCCTGCCGCGCCGCTCGGGCAAACGCGCCGACCTGCTGCTCGACAACTCGCGGTTCCGCGCGGGCTACGACTTCCTGCTGTTGCGTGAAACAGCGGGCGAACAGACCGATGGTCTGGGCCAGTGGTGGACCGATTATCAGGACTGCAACGACAGCGAACGCCGCGACATGATTCGCGACCTGAGCAACAAGCCTGAGGCGGCGGGCACAGCCCCACGCAAGCGTCGTCGTAACAGCGGCGCCAAACGCAAGCGCACCACGGGCGAGGCGCAAAGCGGTGAGTGAACCGCTGTTGGCCACTGAACGCGTGTATATCGGTCTGGGCAGCAACCTGGCTGACCCGGCCGAACAATTGCGCAGCGCCCTCAAGGCCATCGCGCAGCTACCCGATTGTCAGCTGAGCGGCGTTTCGTCCTTCTATATCAGCGACTCGCTACTGCCAGGCCAACCGCGCTTTACCAATGCCGTCGCGGCAATCGACACCGCTCTGCCCCCCCTGACGCTGCTTGATGCGCTGCAAGCCATTGAGCTGGATCAGGGCCGCGAACGCCATGAACGCTGGGGGCCGCGCACGCTGGACCTCGATATTCTGCTGTTCGGCGACCGTCTGATTGACGAACCACGCCTCAAAGTGCCGCATTACCACATGCAGGCCAGGGCATTCGTGCTTTACCCACTGGCAGAGCTGGCTCCAGAGCTGACACTGGCCGACGGGCGCCCACTGAATCGCCTGCTTGATGAATGCCCGTTCACAGGTCTTGAGCGTCTGCCTGCCGAGGCATGAAGCCTGTCTGTCACCGCACCGGTGTAACCGGTCGGACGCACAGGTAACACCTTCAATTGACTTCACGCCCCCTCCTCACGAAGATAGGCCTCCCGCCGCCACACCACAGGCGAACGGGCGCGAAACAGGCCTTTGCAAAACACCGCGATACGACGGTGTGCCTGCTTTTCCAGGATGACTCTCACGCGCTGAGCACCCGTCTTCACAGCGCCTGATGGAGGACTTTACATGCCGAACATAACCGTTACGTCGCTGCTGGCCATGAAACAGAAGGGTGAGAAAATCACCATGCTGACCTGCTACGACGCAACTTTCGCCCACACGGCCTCCCAGGCGGGTGTCGAAGTGCTGCTGATAGGCGACTCGCTGGGCATGGTCCTGCAGGGTCACGACAGCACCCTGCCTGTTACCACGGCTGAAACGGCGTACCACGTCGCCTGTGTGAAACGCGGCAACCAGGGCGCGATGATTCTCGCCGACCTGCCGTTCATGGCCAACGCAACACTGGAACAGACCCTGATCAACAGCGCGACGCTTATGCAGGCGGGCGCACACATGATCAAGGTCGAAGGCGCTGCATGGCTGGCCGAGTCGATCCGTTTGCTGGCCGAGCGCGGCATTCCGGTGTGCGCGCACATGGGCCTGACCCCACAGGCCGTCAACGTGCTGGGCGGCTACAAGGTTCAGGGTCGGCTGGAGGCGCAGGCCAGGCAGATGCGCGCCGATGCAATCGCGCTGGAACAGGCGGGCGCAGCGATGATCCTGCTGGAGTGCGTACCCAGCGAACTGGCTGAGGAAATCACCCAGGCAGTGAAGGTCCCGGTCATCGGCATTGGCGCAGGCAGTGCCACCGACGGTCAGGTCCTGGTGCTGCACGACATGCTCGGCCTGTCCATCACCGGGCGCGTGCCCAAGTTCGTGAAAAATTTCATGACCGGCCAGCCCGACATCCAGTCGGCTATCCGGGCCTACGTGGCCGCAGTCAAAGACGTCAGCTTTCCGGCCTCTGAACACGGATTCTCGGCATGAACACAGTAAAAACCGTACAGGACCTGCGCGCCGCTGTTGCGCGGGCACGCAGCGAAGGCAAGCGCATCGCGCTGACCCCGACGATGGGCAACCTGCACAGCGGCCACGCCGCGCTGGTCACCAAGGCGGCGCAGCGTGCCGATTTCGTGGTCGCTACCATTTTCGTCAATCCGCTGCAGTTCGGTCCCAACGAAGACCTGGCCACCTACCCTCGCACGCTGGCTGCCGATCAGGAAAAACTCCTGCAGGCCGGCTGCAACCTGCTGTTCACGCCAAGCGTGGAGGAAATGTACCCGCACGGCATGGCCGACCAGACACTGGTCAGCGTGCCGCACCTGTCGCAAGGCCTGTGTGGCGCCAGCCGCCCCGGCCATTTCGAAGGTGTCGCGACCGTGGTCAGCAAGCTGTTCAACATGGTGCAGCCTGACCTGGCGATCTTTGGTGAAAAAGACTTCCAGCAACTGGCCGTGATTCGGGCCATGGTCCGTGATCTGAACATGCCGATCCAGATCATCGGCGAGCCGACGGTACGTGCCGACGATGGCCTGGCGCTGTCCTCGCGCAACGGTTATCTGAGCGACGATCAGCGCGCCGCGGCACCCGCGCTGTATCAGGCGATTCGCCAGACCGCCGACGCGATCAGGGCAGGCGAGCAGGATTTCGATGCGCTGCTGGCGAGCAAGAAGCAGCAACTGGAGGCCGCCGGTTTTCGCATCGACTATCTGGAGATACGCGATGCCACCAGCCTGCGTCCGACGACTGCCGAGAATCGCGACCTGGTCATCCTCGCAGCGGCATTCCTGGGCAAAACCCGCTTGATCGATAACCTGCACCTGACCAGAAGCTGACAGGATGTGCGCAGGCAATGAACTAAGACACACCGGTAATGCCATACCGGTACAGGTTGCCTGAACCACAGCCGACAGTATTCGAGACAAAACCCCGGTTGCCTGTGTGCGAAAAAGTACCGGGGTCATGTAAGGCGAGGCGCAGACAAACAGGTACGCGAAGGGTAGTCTGCGATGTGTAGCCCGTGAGAAAGCTTGCGACCTCGCTCCAACAATATCCAAAGACAGAACCAGTTAAAGGAAACCCGCAGCGATGGCGTACTACCGCACTCCTTCCGATGTGACCGCTCTGCCCGCTTGGCAAGCGTTGAGCAAACACCGCCAGGCCATGCAGAATTTCAGCATGCGCGAAGCGTTCAACACCGACCCGCAGCGCTTCAGCCAATTCACCCTCAGCAGCGCTGGCCTGTTTCTCGATTATTCCAAAAACCTGATCACCACCGAGACCCGCGACCTGTTGGTCAGCCTGGCTGGCGAAGTGGGCCTCAAGGAGGCGATCAAGGCTCAGTATGACGGCGAGCTGGTCAACTCATCCGAAGGCCGCCCTGCTCTGCACACCGCTCTGCGCCGTCCGGTCGGCGACAAGTTGAAAGTCAACGGCGTCGATGTGATGCCGGACGTACACCGCGTACTCAATCAGATGACCGAACTGGTCGGCCGCATCCATGACGGCCTGTGGCGCGGTTACACCGAAAAACCGATTACCGACGTGGTGAACATCGGCATCGGCGGCTCGTTCCTCGGTCCGGAGCTGGTCTCCGAAGCGCTGGTGGCCTACGCGCACAAGGGTGTCCGCTGCCATTACCTGGCCAACATCGACGGCAGCGAGTTTCACGAGTTGTCGATGAAGATTCGTGCCGAGACCACGCTGTTCATCGTCTCGTCGAAATCCTTCAACACGCTGGAAACCCTGAAAAACGCTCAGGCTGCACGTGCCTGGTACCTGGCGCAGGGCGGCTCGGAAGTCGAACTGCATCGCCACTTCATCGCGGTGTCCAGCAACAACGCGGCGGCCGTGGCCTTCGGCATCCGTGAAGAAAACATCTTCCCGATGTGGGACTGGGTCGGCGGTCGCTATTCGCTGTGGTCGGCCATCGGTCTGCCTATCGCGCTGGCCATCGGCATGTCCAACTTCAAGGAACTGCTGTCCGGTGCCTACACCATGGACCAGCATTTCCAGAGCGCGCCGTTCGAGCAGAACATGCCGGTGTTGCTGGGCTTGCTGGGCGTCTGGTACGGCAATTTCTGGGGCGCACAAAGCCACGCGATCCTGCCGTACGATCACTATCTGCGTAACATCACCAAGCACTTGCAACAACTGGACATGGAATCCAACGGCAAGAGCGTCCGTCAGGACGGTACGCCGACGTCGACCGACACCGGGCCGGTGATCTGGGGTGGCGTGGGCGCCAATGGTCAGCACGCTTACCACCAGTTGCTGCACCAGGGCACGCAGATGATTCCGGCCGACTTCATTGTGCCGATCGTCAGCTTCAACCCGGTTGCCGACCATCACCAGTGGCTGTACGCCAACTGCCTGTCGCAAAGCCAGGCACTGATGATGGGCAAGACCCGCGCAGAAGCAGAAGCAGAACTGCGCGAGAAGGGTATGGGCGAGCAAGAGGTGCAGAAGCTGGCACCGCACAAGGTCATCCCCGGCAACCGTCCAAGCAACACGCTGGTGGTCGAGCGCATCAGCCCGCGTCGTCTTGGCGCGCTGGTGGCCATGTATGAACACAAGGTGTTCGTGCAGAGCGTGATCTGGGGTACCAACGCCTTTGACCAATGGGGTGTGGAGCTTGGCAAGGAAATGGGCAAGGCGGTCTACCAGCGCCTGACCGGCGGCACCGAAGAGCCGGCTGACGATGCATCGACCCAAGGTCTGATCAACTACTTCCGCGGCCGTCACCGCGGCTGATTTGTCCCTCTCATGGTTATGACCATCGTTCCCACGCTCCGCGTGGGAATGCCGTTCATGACGCTCTGCGTCACAGAGAGGACGCAAAGCGTCCAGAACTGCATGCCGACGAGGAGCGTCGGCACGATAGTCATTTGGATTTGTGTATAACGTCGACACGATAGTCAGTTGGACTTGCGCATCACAGTGAGCGCTGCGCGCTTGGCATGAGAGCTTCAGTCAGTTTTATCCACGCCCTCCCCGATGCCCTGAGCACGACATGGAATTCATCCGCACCCGCATCGAAACCCAGGTCATCAGCCTTACCGGCCTGGCGCTGGGTCAACTTGATCTGGAAAGCCCCAAGGGCGATCCGGGTCTGTTTGGCCCTCAGGCGGTGTGCTGGAATGTGCATGGCGATTTCACCAGCATGCTGGTCGGCGGCATCAGCGCATTGATGCTGCAGGCTTTGCACCCGCTGGCACTGGCGGGCATCTGGGACCACTCCAACTTTCGTCAGGACATGCTCGGCCGCCTGCGCCGTACCGGGCAGTTTCTGTCCGGCACCACCTATGGCTCAACGCGAGATGCCAACTGGCTGATCGACAAGGTCCGCAACATTCACCTCAACATCGTCGGCACCGCGCCCGATGGCCGGCCGTATGCCGCCAGCGATCCGGATTTGCTGACCTGGGTGCATGTGGCTGAAGTCAGCAGCTTTCTCGCAGCCCATCTGCGCTACCTCAACCCGGATATGTCGCTCGCCGATCAGGACGCGTATTACGCTGAAACAGCGCTGGTTGCCGAGCGACTCGGTGCACACAACGTTCCACGCTCGCATCAGGCCATCGCTGACTATCTGGCAGACATTCGTGGCCAACTGGTCTGTGACGCGCGCAGCCGCGAAGTGCTGCGCCTGCTGCTTGACGCGCCTGCCCCCAACTGGCTGGCCAAGCCGTTTGGCGTGTTGATGATGCGCGCCGGTATCGATCTGCTGCCGGACTGGGCCAGTGACATGCTCGACATCACGCAAAGCCCCTTCAAACGCCGGATGATCCGCCTGGGCGTCAACAGTACTGCGCCCATTCTGCGCTGGGCCGTACGCGACGGATCGGCGCAACGTGCCAGGCGCCGCATGGACGTTTGAACCATACGTGACGGTTTGCGGCAAACCGTGACCGAGCGGTTCACGGTTGGAACCTGCCTGCCTATCTGTGCCACCATGAGCGCTCAATAACAATGAGGATCAGCACCATGCTCGACGTCGTTATCGTCGCCGCCACCCGTACCGCCGTGGGCAGATTTCAGGGCTCACTGGCCTCTGTCGCCGCAGTCGACCTCGGCGCAGCGGTCATTCGTCAACTGCTTGCCCGCACCGGCGTGGACGGCGCGCAGGTCGATGAAGTCATCATGGGTCAGGTGCTGACCGCAGGCGCTGGTCAGAACCCGGCGCGGCAGGCAGCCATCAAGGCCGGCCTGCCCTTCTCGGTACCGGCCATGACCCTGAACAAGGTCTGCGGCTCCGGCCTCAAGGCCCTGCACCTGGCGACCCAGGCGATCCGCTGCGGCGACGCCGAGATCATCATCGCCGGCGGCCAGGAAAACATGAGTCTGTCCAACTACGTGCTGCCGGGCGCGCGTACCGGTCTGCGCATGGGCCACGCCAGCATGGTCGATACAATGATCACTGACGGCCTGTGGGATGCATTCAATGATTACCACATGGGCATCACCGCCGAGAACCTCGCGCAGCAGTACGATATCAGTCGTGAAGCCCAGGACGAGTTCGCCGCCTTGTCTCAGCAAAAGGCGATGGCTGCGATTGAAGCCGGACGCTTCGCCGATGAGATCACGCCAATCCTGATCCCCCAGCGCAAGGGTGATCCGCTGTCCTTTGCAACAGACGAGCAGCCCCGCGCCGGCACCACCGCCGAGACCCTGGCCAAGCTCAAGCCCGCCTTCAAAAAGGACGGCACGGTCACCGCCGGCAATGCCTCGTCGCTGAACGACGGGGCTGCCGCCGTGATGCTGATGAGTGCCGCCAAGGCCGAGCAACTGGGCTTGCCGGTGCTGGCGCGCATCGCCGCGTATGCCAACGCCGGTGTCGACCCGGCCATCATGGGCATCGGGCCGGTCAGTGCCACGCGTCGCTGCCTGGACAAGGCTGGCTGGTCGCTGGCCGAACTGGACCTTATCGAAGCCAACGAAGCCTTTGCCGCACAGTCCCTGTCGGTGGGCAAGGAGCTGGGGCTGGATCCGCAAAAGCTCAACGTGAATGGTGGCGCTATCGCCCTTGGCCACCCCATTGGCGCGTCGGGCTGCCGCGTGCTGGTGACACTGCTGCACGAGATGATCAGGCGCGATGTGAAGAAGGGCCTGGCCACGCTGTGCATCGGTGGTGGTCAGGGGGTTGCCCTGGCGCTGGAGCGCTAGGGCAGGCAGAAGGCGCGGGACAGCCCGCGCCTTGCATCATCAGGCGGCTGCGGGCGCCACTTCCATGTCAGCAGGCTCCGGACGCTTGATCAGCGCGTAGATCACGCCGGTCAGCACACTGCCGGCGATGATCGCCACCAGATAAAGCAGCGCATGGTTGATCGCGTTGGGGATCAGCATCACGAACAGGCCACCATGCGGTGCCATCAGCTTGCAACCGAAGTACATCGACAACGCACCCGTCAGCGCGCCACCCACGACACTGGCCGGAATCACCCGCAACGGGTCCTTGGCAGCGAAGGGAATGGCACCTTCCGAGATGAAGCACAGCCCCAGCACGAACGCCGCCTTGCCTGCTTCACGCTCGCTCTGGGCGAACTTGCGGCGGGCCAGGATCGTGGCGATGCCCATGCCGATGGGCGGCACCATACCGGCAGCCATCGCTGTAGCCATCGGCGCGTAGCTCTGGGACGCCAGCAAACCGACCGAGAACGCATAGGACGCCTTGTTGATCGGCCCACCGAGGTCGACGCACATCATTGCGCCCAGCACCACGCCCAACAGGATCGCGTTGGTGGTGCCCATGCTGTCGAGGAAGTGCGTCAAGGCTTCGAGCATCCCGGCAACCGGCTTGCCGACCACGTAAATCATCACCAGACCGGTGAACAGGCTCGACAGCAACGGGATGATCAGAATCGGCTTGAGCGCTTCGACACTGGCCGGCAGACGTGCGTAGCGGTTGATCGCGGCAGCACTGTAACCGGCCAGAAAGCCTGCAACGATACCGCCAATGAACCCGGCACCCAGCGTACTCGCCAACAGACCACCGATCATGCCGGGTGCCAGCCCCGGACGGTCAGCAATCGAATAGGCGATGTAACCGGCCAGCAACGGCACCATCAGTTTGAACGCCGCTTCCCCACCGATCTGCATCAGTGCCGCAGCCAGCGTGCCCGGCTCTTTGAACGCGGTGATACCGAACACGAAGGAAAGAGCGATCAACAGCCCGCCCGCCACGACCATCGGCAGCATGAACGACACGCCGGTCAGCAGGTGCTTGTAGACGCCCGTCTTTTCTTGTCTGGCGGGTGACTTGGCGGTGGCCTCATCGGATTCCACCTGCCCTTCCGACAGGGCTTTTTTCAGGGTCGCCTCGGACTGCTTGAGGGCGATCCCGGTGCCGCAACGGTAGATCTTCTTGCCGGCAAAGCGGTCGGTATTGACCTCGATATCCGCCGCCAGCAGCACCACGTCGGCATCGGCGATGGCCTTGGCGCTGAGCGGGTTGCGCGCACCGACCGAACCCTGGGTTTCGACTTGCAGGTCGTAATTCAGACGCTTGGCAGCCTGCTGGATCGCTTCGGCCGCCATGAACGTGTGCGCGACGCCGGTCGGACAAGCCGTGATCGCAACGATGCGCGGTTGCGCGCCCGTATCACCGCTTGCCTGAGGCGCCGCTGCTTCGGACGCCACATGCACCTGCGCTTCTCGCTCGGCGCGCTGCAGAAAACTGTCGACATCCTGCAACGCATGCGCAGGCGAATCCTGAAACAGGCGTTTGCCGACAAAGCGGCTCAGGTCCACAGGACCGGTATTGACCACCAGGACAAGATCGGCGGCTTCGATGTCCTGAGCGGACAAGTGCTGATCGGCCTTATTGGGATCGATGATTTCGACGCTGGTTTCCCAGCCCTGGCGCAGGGCCGCCGCTTCGAGCAATCGTGCGCTGAGTACGCTGCTGACCTTGCCGTTCGGGCAGGCCGTAACTATGGCTAACTTCATGACGATCCTCTCTTATTGTTCTGAAAGGCTGCGTACAGTGACGCCGCCTTCAAGCCGTTTGAGTTGCGCGGCATCGGTGATACCGAAACCGATCTGGGTCACCGCCATGGCGGCAATCGCTGTGGCAGTGCGCAAGGTCTTCTGCGGCTCTTGACCGCTGATCAAGCCGTGCACCATGCCTGCCAGCAGCGAGTCACCCGCACCGACCGTACTGGCCACGGTGACCTTGGGCGGCAGTGAATGCAGTGCCACGCTCGGGCTGAACCAGTGCACGCCTTCGGAGCCTTGAGAGATCACCACATGCTCGATGCCCTGCGCTTGCAAACGCGCAGCCGCCTCGGCTTGTGCAGCGATGGAGATGATCGGTGCGTCGAGCGCATCAGCCAGCTCTTCGGTATTGGGTTTGATCAGCCAGGGCCCGGCCTTCAGACCGGCACGCAAGGCCAGACCACTGCTGTCCAGCGCCACTTTCAGACCGAGGTCCTTGAGCATCAGCAGCAGTTTTTGCAGCCACTCCGGCGTGACACCGCGCGGCAGACTGCCCGCCACGACCACCACGTCGAAACCCTGAGCGATCTGTTCAACGCGAGTGAACAGCGCTTGCTGCGCCTCTTCACTGACCTGTGGGCCCGGGCCGTTCAAGTCGGTGATGCGGCCACTGCCTTCGGCCAGCTTGATGTTGCTGCGCGTTTCGCCCGGCACCCGGACAAACTCGTCGACGAACTGACGGCGCTCGAACAACGCCTCGAACGCTTGCTGATTATCGACACCGAGAAAACCGGCAACGGTCAGGTCATGGCCCAGATCAGCCAGCACCTGCGCCACATTCAGGCCTTTGCCCGCGGCGTGAGTGAGCATCGCCGTGCTGCGGTTGACCTGGCCCAGCTCCAACTGCCCCAACTGCACAGTCAGGTCCAGCGCCGGGTTCATGGTCAGGGTAAGAATCTTCGCCATTACACAGCCTCCACAAGCGCGCGGACTTCAGCGGCGCTGCCCGCCGTCAGCGCATTTTGCGCCAGTTGCTGAGCGCTGCTCAGGGTCAGTTCACGTACGCAGGCCTTGACCTCGCCAATGCTGCGCGCCGAAACACTCAATTCATCCACGCCCAGACCGACCAGAATCGGCACGGCCAGCGGGTCTGCAGCCAGCTCACCGCACACGCCCACCCATTTGCCGTTGGCATGCGCAGCGCGCACGGTCATGTCGATCAGTTGCAGCACCGACGGGTGCAGCCCGTCAGCCTGGGCCGACAGCGTCGGGTGGCCGCGGTCGATGGCCATGGTGTATTGCGTCAGGTCATTGGTGCCGATGCTGAAGAAGTCCACTTCCTTCGCCAGCACCGGAGCGATCAGCGCCGCCGATGGCACCTCGATCATGATCCCCAGTTGCAGGTCGCTGACCGGAATTTCCTCGCGCAGGCGCTGGGTCATGTCCCGCGCCTGACGCCACTCTTCAAGCGTGCCAATCATCGGGAACATGATGCGCAGCGGGCCGCTGTCTGCCGAACGCAACAGGGCGCGAAGCTGGCTTTCCATGACGTCAGGGCGCTGCAGGGTAAGACGGATACCGCGGACGCCGAGGAACGGGTTTTCCTCTTTGGCGATCGGCCAGTAAGGCAGCGGCTTGTCGCCACCGACGTCCAGCGTACGCACCACCAGCGGACGCCCGCCCAGATCGGTCAGCACGCGGCGGTATTCAGCTTCCTGCGTAGCTTCATCGGGCGCCTGGGAATGCGCCATGAACAGCAGTTCGGTACGCAGCAGGCCGACGCCTTCCGCGCCCTGCTCCACGGCGGCCGGTGTGCCGGTGCTGTCGCCGATATTGGCGAAGACTTCGACAGCATGACCATCGCGCGTCACGGCGGGCTCCATGCGTGCTTCGGCTGCCGCCTTGAGACGCTGCTCACGCGCGTCACGGTCCTGAACTGCGCGCTGCAGAGTCGCCTCGTCAGGCGCGACGGTCAGCCGTCCGCGCTGGCTGTCGAGCAGCAGTACGGTGCCCGGCTTGAGCAGCAACACTTCATCACCAGCCCCTACCAGTGCAGGAATGCCCAGCGCACGCGCCACGATGGCGCTGTGCGCGGTGGCACCGCCACGTGCGGTAAGAATACCGGCGACCTGCGCCGGGTCGAGACGGGCAACGTCGGACGGGCCGACTTCGTCCATCACCAGAATGTAGGGTTCGTCCGGGGCCGCAACGGTTTCGACGCCACAGATCTGCGCCAGTACGCGGCGACCGACGTCACGCAGGTCTGCGGCGCGCTCGGCCAGCAACGCGTCCTGTAGCTGTTCCTGCTGAACGGCAGCGGTCTCGATGACCGTGGCCCACGCAGCCGCCGCGCTTTCGTCGTTATTGAGGCGCACCTCGACTTCGTTGGTCAGTTCCGGGTCTTCGAGCATCTCCTGGTGGGTGATGAAGATTTCCCGGATGGCCTTTGATTTGCTGCGCTGAATGAGATTTTCGATATCGCTGCGTACTTCGCCAATCGCCTTGTGCAAGCGCTCGCGCTCGGCAGCCACCGACTCACCCCGCTGGGGATAATCGAAGCTTTGCAGCACTTGAATATGCGCCGGCCCCATGGCAATGCCCGGTGAAGCAGAAACGGCCTGCAACACGCTGCCTGCTGGCGGAGCGCTGAGCGGTTTGGCAGCCGCCGGGGCCAGCGCTGGCGCAGCCTCGGTCTGCGAGACAGCAGGCAAGGGTTCGACTTCCTCGCCCAGACCTTGCTCAACGGCAGCGATCAGGGCTGGCAACGCGTCGTCGGCGATGCTCGGCTCGGCAATGAATTCCAGCGTCTGACCACGGCGCGCACCGAGGCTGAGCAGCTTGCTCAGGCTCTTGGCCGACACGGCGGCTTCGCCGGTTTCCAGCACACGCATACGGATCTCGCCATCAAACTCCTTGGCCAACTGCGCCAGTATCTTCGCCGGGCGAGCGTGCAGGCCATGGGCGTTGGCCAGCTGAATCTGCCGGGTCGGCCACTCGGCGGGCAGTTCGCCGCCGAGCGCTTCCAGCACGGCGCGACTGTTGGTGGCGTGACCCAACTCGTGGCCACGGCCTTCGATCAGCAACAGACACAGACGCTCGAGCAGCGCCTGATGCGCCTCACCGAGGCTGGCCAGGCAGAACAGACCGGTCAGCGGCTGACCCAGGTAGCGCATGGGTTTGTCGGGGGTGACGAACGCCAGACCGGGACGCTTGACGGTTTGCTCGCTGTGCAGCCACCAGAGGCCATCACCCAGCGACAACGCTTCCACTTGCTGGAGCACGGCGGCAAAACCGTTGCTCACGCAGTCTGCCTTGCGCAACAGGCGTGCGCCGCGCCAGACCAGTTCTTCGAAATCGTCGGCCGAAACGCCGAGGCTGATCATCTGGGCGTCGAGTGCCAGTTCCTGCGGAGCGCCCTGCAATAGCTTGAGCAGGTCTTCCGGGGTCTTCGCTTCGCGCAGCGCCTGGCCGAGGTCCTCTTCACCCAGTGCGCGCGTCAGTAGTTGCAGCAAACGCAAGTGCTCGTCGGATTTGGCAGCGATACCAATCGCCAGGTAAACCATTTGTCCGTCGCCCCAGTCCACCCCTTCGGGGAACTGCATCAGACGCACACCGGTGGTAAACACCAGGTCGCGGGTTTCGGGTGTACCGTGTGGGATGGCGATGCCCTGGCCGAGAAAGGTCGAGCCTTGCTGCTCACGGTTCATCAGCCCGGTGAGGTAGCCCTCGGCAACCAGACCATCAGCGACCAGGTGGTCGGCAATCAGCTTAAGTGCGGCAGTTTTATCCACAGCCGACTGGGCCATGGATATTTGCTCCAGAGTGAGTTCGAGCATTGCCTTGACTCCTGTGCAGCGCCAAGGCGCCACCTGATTCTTGTTTTAATGACGATCACGTGATCGACAGCTTAGGGGGGATGAGGGTGATATCTTTCCGAGCATCGTATCGGACATCACTTTCATCTCGATTGCAGCAGACAACAGGCGTGCTGAATCGTTTAATCTAGAATTGCCCGGCACGTTACTCGATTCTGCGGATTCATTGAAGCCCGGACGGCGCGATCACTGTGGGACAATTCCCAAAATACGTGAAGTACTTGGGAATTTCCTACGGTCTGGTGTAAAGATCAGCGCCATGAAAAAAATAACTCGATTGTCCTGAGCCGCGTACCTAATAAAAGGAAATTCCGGGGTGAAACTGAGCGATATCGCACGTCTGGCAGGTGTTTCTGTCACTACGGCCAGTTACGTGATCAATGGCAAGGCCGAAAAACAGCGCATCAGTCCGGCAACGGTCGAGCGTGTCAAAGCCGTGGTCGAGCAGCACGACTTCCGACCCAACCCGCAAGCGGCGGGCCTGCGCAGCCGTCATAGCAAGACACTGGGCTTCATCCTGCCCGACCTGGAAAACCCCAGCTATGCACGCATTGCCAAATTGCTCGAGCAAGGCGCGCGCAGCCTCGGTTATCAATTGCTGATCGCCAGCTCCGATGACGACCCCGCCAGCGAACTGCAACTGTTGCAGCTATTCCGCGCCCGCCGTTGCGACGCGCTGCTGGTGGCCAGCTGCCTGCCGACCGGTGACGACAGTTACCGGGAATTGCAGCTCAAGGGCACGCCGATCATCGCCATCGACCGGGAAATGAATCCCGAGTTTTTCTGCTCGGTGGTCAGCGATGACCATGACGCCTGCCAGCAACTGACCCACAGCCTCCTGCAAACCCGACCGCGACATATCGCCCTGATCGGCGCACGCCCTGAACTGAGCATCAGTCGCGCGCGTGCAGCCGGCTTCGAACATGCACTCGACGGGTTTACCGGCGCCACCATCATCGAGCACGGCGAAGCGTTCAGCCGCCAGTGTGGTCAGCGTTTGATGACCGAACTGCTACAGCGCCAGGGACATTTTCCGGACGCGTTGATCACAACGTCTTATGTGCTGCTGCAAGGCGTGTTCGATGTGCTGCAAAGTCAGGTGCTGCAATCGCCTCCACTGCATCTGGGCACCTTCGGCGATACGCAGTTGCTCGATTTTCTGCCGTTGCCCGTCAACGCCATGGCCCAGCAACACCAGTTGATCGCCGACAAGGCCCTGCAACTGGCGCTGGCCGCTATCGAGAAGGACGATTACCAGCCCGGCGTGCATGCGATTGCCAGGGCTTTCAAGCAACGTATTCACGAGGCGTGACTGTGACGCTGATCGATACCCATACCCACCTGGATTTTCCGGATTTCGATGCCGACCGCGCTCAGGTTCTGGACAACTGTCTGACGCTTGGCGTTGAGCGCATGGTGGTGCTCGGGGTGTATCAGCGTAACTGGCAGCGGCTCTGGGAGCTGACCGAAGCCAACCCCGCCCTGCACGCAGCGTTCGGCATGCATCCGGTGTACATCGATGAGCACCGTACCGAACACCTGACCGAGCTGGGCGACTGGCTGACGCGCCTGAAAGGCCATCCGCAGTTATGTGCGGTGGGTGAGATCGGTCTGGATTATTACGTAGAGCGCCCGGACAAGGCGCGTCAGCAGACGCTCTTTGACGCGCAATTGCAGCTGGCAGCGGACTTCAACCTGCCCGCCTTGCTGCACGTGCGCCGCAGCCATGCCGATGTGATCTCGACGCTCAAGCGCCACAAACCAAAACGCAGCGGCATCATTCACGCCTTTGCCGGCAGCCGCGAAGAGGCACGCGAATACATCAAACTGGGGTTCAAACTGGGTCTGGGCGGAGCGGCGACCTGGCCGCAGGCACTGCGCATGCATCGGGTCATCGCCGAACTGCCGCTGGACAGCGTGGTGCTGGAAACCGACTCACCGGACATGGCGCCCGCCATGCATCCCTACCAGCGCAACAGCCCGCAGCACTTGCCCGACATTTGCGAGGCCATCGCGGAGCTGATGAAGATCAGCCCCCAGCGACTGGCCCAGGCGAGTACGGACAACGCCTGCGAACTGTTCGACTGGCCTCGCCTGTCACACACCTGATGTCACCTGCCTGACCTGTGCGGCCAGGATCGGATCAGAGCAGAAGGGTCCACAGGGCAAACCCTGCGTACCAGACCACCGCCGCACGTACCAGCAGCTCCCAGAGCATGTCGAGGCCGGTGACGCCCTGCGCGCCCATCATCGGCGGCGGGACCTCGCTGGCGGCGCAGCCAACGCGCGTAATCAGTTGTGCAGCGCTGATGTTCCAGTTCAGCAGTTCATGCAACATCACCCGGGTGACCGCCACAAAATTGCCGACCAATGCGAAGCTGGCGGCGAGCAACCTGACCGGTACCCAGTCAAAGGCATGGCGCAACTGCCCTGCACGCTCGACCAGTGCTGGAGTCTTGCCGTGCTCGGCAGCAAGTGCCAATAGCCTGTAGGCCAGCGCAGCCACCGGGCCGAGTACGAAGTACCAGAAAATCACGGCGAAGAAACTCTGAAACGCCTGCCAGAGCAGGTAGCCCTGCACACCCTGCAGCAATTGCTCGCTGTTGTCCGCCTGCACGCCCATGTCGCGCTCGGCCACGTGCACCGCAGCCTGCGCATCGCCACGTCGGCAGGCATCGCGAAACGGCCCGAGCACCGCAACCAGATCCACCCGGCCAAGGCTGTAGATCAACACCAGCAGGTGAATGGGCAGAACCAGCCAGCCATAGGCTACCGAGCCGATGATGGTCAGCGCCAGTTGCAGGATCAGCACGGGCACGAGCACCAGCAGCGCCAGCATCAACCAGGGACGTGTCGAGGTCCGCGGGCTGGCCTCGAGCTTTGCCAGTTCTTTCAGCCACGGCCCGTCACGCTGAACGCGCTGACGCAGGGCAGAAAACTTTTCGATAAGAACGGCCAGCAGTAGCACCAGAAAACTCATTGTTCGTCCCTCACATCAATCCAGCAAAGCCGCTCGAAACCTGGCCCAGTCAAAACAGGGCCCAGGATCAGTCTTGCGTCCCGGCGCCACGTCACTGTGACCACAGATACGCTCGGGGGTGATCGCCTCGAATGCCTGGCGCAACTGTCGCGTCAGGTCGATCAGCGCGTGGTATTGCGCATCGGTGAAAGGCTGGTCATCCGTCCCCTCCAGTTCGATGCCGACAGAAAAGTCATTACACCCTTCCCGGCCCTGAAAACAGGAAACGCCGGCGTGCCATGCACGATCAAGACAAGAGACGAACTGAATGACCTCGCCATCACGTTCAATCAGAAAATGCGCTGAAACGCGCAGATCGGCAATCCCCACAAAGTAGGGATGCTCGTCGGTGTCGAGCCGGTTCTGAAAGAAAGCCTGCACCTTGCCGGTCTTGAATTGCGCTGGCGGCAGGCTGATGTTGTGGATCACCAGCAGCGAGATTTCGCCTTCGGGTCGCGCATTGAAGTTGGGCGAGGGGCAATGCTGCACGCCGTCGCACCAGCCGCTTGCGGAGTCCAGTTGCATGAATGCTCCTTGAACGGGGGTAAATAAGTAGCGCTGATTATGCCCGTGACAGCAGCTGACGTGGGGGTTGGGGTACGGATCCGCGATGTAGGAAACACGCCGTAGATGCAGGGATCTGTGACGGAGCGTCACTGGCACGTGCCGACGCGAGGCGTCGGCACGCTGGTCAATCGGCTGCCTGACGATCAGCAGCGCAGACGAACGATAGTTTTAATCAGTCAATCAGGCACCCTTGAGGTTGCGCAGGTTGCTGATGACGGACTCCAGAGCCCGATCGAAGAGTAGCGCGTCGTCGAGAATACGCACCGCACCGCGACGAAATTCGACGGCAAGGCCGGTGCGGGTCTTTTCCAGAACCTTCATGCCGGTACGATTGACGAACACATAACGTCCGGTAGGCTCGACAATCGCGGTCAACTTGCAACGCAGCTTGTGCTCTTCATCTTCCTGAATCTCGACCCAGCAACCGACCCGCAACTTGTCGACCATCTGCAGGCCTGCATCGTCGTCGGGTAGCTGAACCACCGGTTCATTGAGCATCTGCTCTTCAGGAGTAATCAGAACGATTTCCTCGACCACCGCCATCATCGGCGGGCCTTCGACGGCCAGGCCGTCTGCCTGAACGGTATCGCCCTCGCCTTCCTGCAAGCGCGAGAAGTGCTGGAAAGCCTGGACATGCAGTGACTCCAGCTGGCTGAAGAATTCGCTGGTGGCAAACGGGTCGAACGCGGCGCTGGTCAAGCCATCACGCAGCGACTTGAGCAGTCCCGGAACCAGCTCCAGCAAGCGCTGCAGAGCCTGCGGGTCGTCGTGCAGCTCGACGCTCCAGATCAACTCGTCCATGGTCTCCAGCCCGGCCTGCCACTCGCTGGACTCTTCGCCATGCTTGAGACAGGTCAACAGCAGGACCTTGCTCCAGGCCTCCTGCAACAGCCGTACAACCACCTCGGGCAAGGTTTTGCCCAATAGGCGCTGATTCAGCTCATGCTGCACCTGCTGCCTGGCCAATTCGGCACGGGCGCGCCCTTCTTCGGCATCGCGGGTGCGCTGCTCGAGCAACTCGCTGCGGCGACGCTCGTCACTGGTGAAGGCCAGAAAATCCGCCAGCAATTCGGAAAAAATTGCCGGGTCATCGACAAAATCATTGAGCAGGCGCTGCACGATCTGCTCGACACGCTGATACAGCGAGTCGCGCTGATAGTCGTCACGACCACCCCAGCCCAATGCGGCAGTGGCAATTTCGTTAAGCAGGCGACGGGCAGGATGACTGCCGCGGCTGAAGAAGCTTTTGTCGATGACCGCCACTTTGAGCATCGGAATCTGCAGACGCCCGATCAAAGCACGCAATGAAGGCGTCAGGTTGCGGTCATCGAGAATGAACTCGAACAGCATGGCGATCAGGTTGATGACGTCCTCGTCACCGACACCGACGATTCTGGATTTGCCGGTCTTGACGTTGACTCGCGTCAGCAGTTGTTCCAACTGATTGCGCAGGTCGAAATCGTCTGAAGTGTCCTGCGACGGCACATATTGCTGCAGGTGAGACAGCAGGCGCAGCAGGTCCCGGCTGGAAATCGGACGCACTTCGGCGTTGGGCTCATGACGCGGCGCGAGATTACCGCGCACGTGCAGAAGCAGTTCCTGCAAGGCCGAGAAGACCTCCTGCACACCCTTGTCGAGCTTGTCGGCGGCTTCGTTCAGGGCAGGGTCGGACATCTCGGAGACACGACTTCTGGGCGCCGCCCTGTCGGATGAACGACGGGCCGGCAATGCTTTCATGTTCGGTAATACACCTGTGGCAATCAGCAACTGATTGGCTTCGCTGTACAGGTCGTCCGTATTGGCCAGGACATACTTCTCGAACAGTTTGAGAATGATCAGTTTGACCTTGATCTCGACGCCAAGGCTACGCCCGGCGTCCAGAAAGAACCTGCACAGCATCGCCGGCCCCAGGGGGTTGGAGTCTTCGGCAATGGCTTGCGGAATGAGCACGTTCAGGCGTGCAGTGAGCTGCCCCAGAGCGAGGGCGTCACGGCTCATGACCTTGCTGACCATAGCGTCCACGGCCACGGTCTTCTCGAGATCGTCGTTGTGCACCAGCGACAGCTTGTCGAAGGACACAGGGGCTGGAAGCACAGGCTCCTGAATCTGATACTGGCCCAGGACCAGAAAGGACTCGTAGAACTTGTCGAGGAAGCCACGTTCTATGCTTTTGCGCTTGAGGCGCAGGTCACGCATGGCTTCAAAAAAGATGTTCTGCTCAGTGTTGCTGCGGGCGCGGTCAGCCATTTCGAACAGCGTATCGTCGGCGTTATCGAACAACGCCTGCAATGCATCCTTGAGCTGCTGGGCCGCCTTGTCGCGAACCTGCAACAACACAACGGGTAACCGGGCCAACGGAGTACCCGCCCCCTGCAAAGGGAACGATTTGCTCAACGGCACTACTTTTTCGTCGTTTGGCATTACACCCCCTGACAGGAAACAACCTGAACCCCATCACAAACGTGGCTTGTTACCCTCGCACTGTGAAGCGACCCCCTTGGCCTTGCGCAACGTCAAACTCATGGCGTCAATTACAAGTCGGATTATCTTTCAAAACTTGTCATCAACGCCAGTGAGACTTTTCTTTCACTCTCGCGAATGAAGCGGCAAGGCATTCATGTGCAGCGATAGACCGCGATATTCGCTTTCCATCGCAAACGAATTTGCCAAACCGACCAACTGCACGTTTCCAGGGGTAACACCCTGGCATGGCGCAGGTGGGTAAGCGGGATGGGGTGCCTTATACTCGAACGACTTTGCTACTGGAGCCCGCTATGCCGAATTTACGAATTGCCGACCTGACCGCCGAGATCGAGGCCAATGTGCGTCGCGCATTGCTGGAGGATGTCGGCAGCGGCGATATCACCGCCCAATTGATTCCGGCAGAACGGCTGGCCAAGGCCACTATCATTTCCCGCGATGCAGCGGTGATCGCCGGTACTGCCTGGGTCGATGCGGTCTTCCGGCAACTGGACCCGCGCGTCGCCGTGCACTGGCAAGTGACCGATGGCGACCGTGTCAGTCCGAATCAGGCGCTGTTTCACCTTGAAGGCCCGGCCCGCTCGCTGTTGACCGGCGAACGCAGCGCGCTCAATTTTCTGCAGATGCTCTCGGGAGTGGCCACCCGGGCGCAGTACTTCGCGGACATGGTCGCGGGCACTCAGGTCAAACTGCTGGATACCCGCAAGACCCTGCCGGGCCTGCGCCTGGCGCAGAAATACGCGGTCACCTGCGGCGGCTGTCATAACCATCGCATCGGGCTGTACGACGCGTTTCTGATCAAGGAAAACCATATCGCAGCCTGTGGCGGCATCGCTCAGGCAATAGAAGCGGCGCACCGAATTGCCCCCGGCAAGCCTGTGGAAGTCGAGGTGGAAAGCCTGAGTGAGCTCAGGCAGGCGCTGGACGCAGGCGCCGACATCATCATGCTCGATGAATTGAGCCTTGATGACATGCGCGAGGCTGTGCGCCTTACCGCAGGCCGTGCCAGCCTTGAAGCCAGCGGCGGCATCAATGACGACACCCTGCGGGTGATTGCAGAAACGGGTGTCGATTACATTTCCATCGGTGCGATGACCAAGGACGTGAAAGCCGTGGACCTGTCCATGCGCCTGAGCCTCTGACGCATCGCGCACAGCCAACTGTCACTATTCGCTCGGGAGTAGACGCTTTGGAACAATGGTTTGTGATGAACGCGGGCAAGCAACTCGGCCCGATGGACGCGGATGCTGCGCGGCTGATTGCCCGTGAGTCGCCCGGCGCGTGGTGCTGGAAGCAGGGCATGCCGGACTGGCAGCCGATCTATCAGGTGCCGCAGGTGCGCGCCATGAAGAAAGACGGGGTGACGCCTTTTCCTGATCCGACGCCGGACATGATCCAGCCCAGGCCGTCCGCGCTGCCGGCGCAGGCAGCCCCGACACCCGCGCCGGCCTCTGTGCCCGCCAGACGCCCTTCGTTTACGCCCGACCCGAACGCCTCGGGCGGCTATGGCCTGGCGCAGACCACCGATGGCGTGGACTTCAAGCTGTACGGCACGGAAACCCAGTTCATCGAACTGGAGCTTGACCCTGGCGAAAGCGCCGTCGCCGAAGCCGGAGCGATGATGTACAAGACCTGCGACGTGCAGATGGAGACCATCTTCGGCGACGGCAGCAATCAATCGTCCGGGCTGCTGGGTTCGCTGTTCGGTGCAGGCAAGCGCATGCTGACCGGCGAGAGCCTGTTCACTACGGTGTTTTCGCAACAAGGTTCAGGCAAGGGCCGCGTGGCGTTTGCAGCGCCCTACCCCGGCACGATACTGCCGCTCAACCTGCGCGACTTCGGCGGCAGGCTGATCTGTCAGAAAGACAGTTTTCTGGCTGGCGCCAAGGGCGTCTCCATCGGTATCCAGTTCCAGAAGAAAATCCTCACCGGTCTGTTCGGGGGCGAAGGTTTCATCCTGCAAAAGCTGGAAGGTGACGGCTGGGTGTTCGTGCACATGGGCGGCACGGTGCGCAAGATCGAACTGGCGGCAGGCGAAGCGCTGGACGTCGATACAGGATGCCTGGCAGCCATGACCCAGACCGTCGATTACGATATCCGCACGGTCGGTGGCGGCATCAAGTCGATGCTGTTCGGCGGCGAAGGGGTTTTCTTCGCCAGACTGACCGGCCCCGGCACAGTATGGCTGCAAAGCCTGCCCTTCTCTCGACTGGCCGGGCGCATGCTGGCCGCAGGACCATCGGGTGTGGGCAGAAGCGAACGTTAACTTCAGCACTACGTTATTAGACCGAAGACTGTGCTGCGCACTTGCAACTATCGTGCGGCGCTCTGCATCGCATGCCTTTCCGGACGCTCCGCGTCCTCTTGACGACGCAGAGCGACGCGACATGCATTCCCACGCTGGAGCGTGAGGAACGATAGCTATGATCAGCACCCAATAAAAAACCCCCGCCATCGCTGGCGGGGGTTTTTATTGGGCGCTGCTCGGGTTTAGCCGATTGCCACGCCGTGAGCTTCTGCCAACGGCTTCAGACCGCCGGCAAAGCCCTGGCCAATGGCCTTGAACTTGAACTCTTCGCCATTGCGATACAACTCGCCGAAGATCATCGCGGTTTCGGTCGATGCATCTTCCGACAGGTCGTAACGAGCAACTTCCTTGCCGTCAGCCTTGTTCACAACGCGGATGTAAGCGTTGGAAACCTGGCCAAAGCTTTGCTTGCGCTCTTCAGCGGAATGGATGGTAACCGCGAAAACCAGCTTCTTCACTGCCGCTGCCAGGCCAGTGAGCTTGACCGTTACCGATTCGTCATCGCCTTCGCCAGCGCCTGAACGGTTATCGCCCAGGTGCTCGACTGAACCATCAGCCGACTTCTTGTTGTTGTAGAAAATGAAACTGCTGTCGTCCAGCACTTTGCCATTTTCGCCAACGATGAAGATCGAAGCATCCAGGTCGAACTCGGTGCCATCGGTCACACGCGGATCCCAGCCCAGGCCCACGGTAATTTCTGTCAGGCCAGGAGCCTCTTTGGACAGGGAAACGTTGCCACCTTTACTCAGACTTACTGCCATGTTCTTGATCCTTTCCAGAAAAGTGGTTGGGCGTGAATCAGAAATTCATGCCGAAAGAGTTGGCCACGGCTTTCAGTCCACCGGCAAAACCGCTACCCACGGCGCGGAACTTCCACTCGCCATTGTTGCGGTACAGTTCGGCGAAAATCATCGCGGTTTCAGTGGAAGCGTCTTCTGCCAGGTCATAGCGAACAACTTCAGAACCTGACTGCTCATTCAATACGCGAATGAACGAGCCACCCACCTGACCGAAGTTCTGCTTGCGGCTGTCTGCGTCGTGAATGGTCACGACGAAAACAACTTTCTCCACATCGGCAGGGACACGGGCCAGATCGACCTTGAGGACTTCGTCATCGCCGTCGCCAGCACCGGTACGGTTGTCACCGGTGTGCTCGACAGAACCGTCGGCGCTCTTGAGCTGGTTGTAGAAAATGAAGTCAGCTTCACTGCGGACCTTGCCATTGGCGGCCAACAGGAATGCGCTGGCGTCCAGGTCGAAATCCTGTCCGTCAGTGGCTCGCGGATCCCAGCCCAGACCGATCAATACGTTGGTCAGGGTAGGGTCGGTTTTCGACAGCGAAAGGTTGCCACCTTTTTGCAGAGTCAAAGCCATGATTCGTTTATCTCCTTTATCCAGTGTTTACGCTTTTTCTTCCGCGGATTCGTCTTTGCCCGGGAAGAGCAGGCTTGCAACGATACCGATGATCAATACGACGACCACAACCAGCAGGCTGGTGTTGGCGCTGATCTCGTAACCGTGATGGAACAGGTGGTTGGTTGCATTCAGGCCCAGTTTGACGGCGATGAAGAACAGCAAGGCGATAACCGCTTTCTCCAGGTGCACCAGGTAGCGCTTGAGGGCTTCCAGAACGAAGTACAGGGTACGCAGACCTAGAATCGCGAACAGCATGGCCGAGAATACGATCAGCGGCTCGCGGCTCACGGCGATGATTGCAGGCACGGAGTCGAACGCGAACAGCACGTCGGAGATTTCCGCCACAACCAGACACAGGAACAGCGGGGTCGCGAACAGAGCGCCTTTGGCCGCCAGCGTGATACCGGCGTTTTCAGGCTTTTTGACTTCCTGCTCGAGAACCGAGCGACGAACGAAGAAGTTGCTGCCGTGCAGTTTTGGCCACACCGGGAACAGCTTCTTGGCGAAGCGATAAGCCATGTGTTGCGAGTAGTCGACTTCTTCGTCGTCGTCATCGCCCGCCCTGAGCATCATGATGG
>Ga0308164_10000854_pt1 | contig 41159 bp, 28 predicted proteins | sample PhyTR2_FD_201031 | JGI IMG/M metagenome (GOLD analysis project Ga0308164, IMG submission 201031) | Phyllosphere microbial communities from UC Gill Tract Community Farm, Albany, California, United States - DLSLT.R2 | ecosystem: Host-associated > Plants > Phyllosphere > Unclassified | place: USA...
CGTGCCGCACCCGAAATTCCAGATCGCCGACATCCGGATCGACGGCGACATGCTGATCGGGTTCGATTTCTTCCTGACGCACCGCATCTTCGTGTCGAACGCGAACCACCTGCTCTACATGACCTATGAAGGCGGCCCGGTCTTCGGGCTGACGCCGAGCGGTGCGCGTACCACCGCAGGCGAGAAGCTCGACCTGACCGACACCGCCGCCGTGCCGACCGATGCCGAGGGGTTCAGCCGACGCGCCGCGGTGTTCGTGTCGAAGCGCCGGATCGAGGAGGGGCTCGCCGATCTCGACAAGGCGGTGGCGATGGCGCCGACCGAAGGCCGCTATGTGTATCAGCGCGCGCAGGCCCGGCTCGCGCACGGCCAGCTCCTGCTCGCCGCGGCCGACCTCGACAAGGCCGTGACGCTCATGCCGGACAATACCGACGTCCGCCTGTTGCGCGCACGCCTCCGCTTGATGAGCCGCGATCCGGATGGCGCGGGCGAAGATGCCAAGGTCGCCGATCGCGCGCTGCCGGCCGGGTCGGATCGCCGGCTCCAGCTTGCCGGCCTGTACGAAAATCTCGACCAGCCCGCGCTCGCGATCGTCAATTACAATGCGTGGCTCAAGATGCATCCCGAGGACGCCGCCCGCTCCACCGCGTATAACGGCCGATGCTGGGCGCGCGCGCTGCTGAGCCGCGAGCTTGATCGTGCGATGTCCGACTGCAACACCGCCCTGAAGCTCCGCCCCGGCTATGCCGCCTATCTGGACAGCCGCGCGCTCGTGAACCTGCGCCTCGGCAAGCTCGACGCCGCGCTCGCTGACTATGACGCCGCGGTCAAAGCCAACCCGCGCAACGCCTGGTCGCTCTACACCCGCGCGATCGCCGAACGGCGCGCGGGCAAGATCGAAGCTGCGGACGCAGACCGCAAAGCCGCACTCGCGATCAACCCGAACGTCGCCAAACGCGCGGCGCGGTACGGGCTCGACGGCTGACCGGACGCGGGCGTTCCGCTGCCAGCGTCCGGCTCGGCGCTTCTATCGCGGCTGGGATCCGAACGACGGCGGGCGGTCCGCCTTGGCGGTGCCGAACGACGACGGCTTCGGTCCCATCGTGAATTCCAGTTCGCCACCCTGCGCGATGTCAGCGTGCGCGATCCAGTTCCGTGTCCAGGGCTTGCCGTTCCAGCGGACCGACTGGACATAGGGACTGGCCGGCGCATTGCCCTTCGCGACGACGCGCAACGTGCGGCCCTGGCCGAGATCGACCTGCGCCGCGTCGAACAGCGGCGAGCCAAAGACGTAGATGCCACTGACCGGATCGACCGGGTAGAAGCCGAGCGCCGACAGGATGAACCACGCGCTCATCTGGCCGCAATCGTCGTTGCCGATGACACCGTCGGGCTCGGCCTTGTACATCTCGGTCAGCAGGCGACGGACCATCGCCTGCGTCTTCCACGGCGCACCTGCATAGGCATAGAGATAGGCGGCGTGCTGGTCGGGCTCGTTGCCGTGCGCATATTGGCCGACCAGCCCGGTGATATCGGGCGGCGCATTCTTGGGGAGCGTCGACGGCGCGGTGAACAGCGCGTCGAGCTTTGTCACGAACCCCGCATCGCCGCCGAACAGCGCGATCAGGCCGTAGACGTCGTGCTGGTTGAGGAACGTCGCCTGCCACCCGTTCGCCTCGGTATAGTCGCGCTGTTTCTCCGGGTTATGGCCGAGCTGGATCGGATCGTAATCGGCCCACCAGCTGCCATCGGCGAAACGCGGCCGGGCGAAGCCGATCCTGGGGTCGATGACGTTGCGGTAGTTGAGGCTGCGCTTGCGCAGTGCTGCGGCGTCGGCCTTGGCGCCTGCCGCGTCGGCGAGCACCGCCATCGCCCAGTCGTCATAGGCATATTCCTGCGTGCGGCTGACCGACTCCCAGGTCTTGTCCGCGGGCACGAAACCGAGGTCGTAATAGAAGCCGCGGCCGAGCGTGCTGTCGACGTCGGGAAAGCTGCGATCGAACGCACGGCTGCGGATCTGCGGCCACGCCGCGGCGTAATCCGCCTTGATTCCCTTGGCACAGGCTTCGGCGAGCACGGACACCGAATGCCAGCCGATCATGCACGCGGTCTCGACGCCCTGCAGCGGCCAGACCGGCGATCCGGTCGGGCTCTGCACCGTCTGGCGGACGAGATCGCGCGTGAATTGCGCCGCCTTGTCGGGCTGGACGAGGGTGAGCAGCGGATGCAGCGCGCGGTAGGTGTCCCACATCGAATACGTGCTGAACGCGGGTTCGGCAGCGGTCGTCTGGTGCACCTTGCGGTCGAGCCCGACATAGCGGCCGTCGCGGTCGGTGAAGAGCGTCGGCGACAGGAACGCGTGATACAGCGCGCTCGCCATGATAGTACGCTGTTCGGGCGTACCGCCATCGACGCGGACGCGGTCGAGTTCGGCCTGCCACGTACGAGCCGCCGCGCGGCGCACCGCGTCGAACTGCCACCCTGCCGCCTCGCCCTGAAGCGCGGCCTTGGCACCGGCCACGTCAACCGCGGAGATGCCGGTCTTGATCAGGATCGGCGCGCCGCCCGCCTGGTCGAAGAACAACGCGACCTTCAGGCGGTTGCCGGTGACGCCCTTCGCGCCCGCCGGTGCAGGCGCGTCGTCGTCGCCGAAGAACTGGACGCGGTCGGGTTTGCGCGAGAGCTGCATCGCGAAATGGATGCGCCGACCCTTCGCCCAACGGTGGACGCGGCGGCTGCCCGTCAGCATCCCATCGGCGGACAGCGCCAGCGAGGCCTCGTCGATCAACGTGCCCTTGTCCCAGACGTCGAGGATCATGTGCGCGAAGTCGACCAGTATGTGCCCCGGCCCCTGCGGGAAGCTGTAGCGATGGTGGCCGGTCCGCTCGGTGACGGTCAGTTCGGCGAGCACGCCCGATTCGAGCTTCACGCGGTAATAGCCCGGCTCGGCGAGTTCGTCGGTGAAACGCTGGCGATACCCCTGTTCGGGTTTGCCGAGCGCGCCGGGTTTCAGCTGCAACGGCCCGCGCGTCGGCACGACCAGCACGTCGAGCATGTCGCCGATCCCGGTGCCCGACAGATGCGTGTGACTGAAGCCCATGATCGAGCCATCGTCCTGGTGATAACCCGAGCACGCGTCCCAACGGCTGTTGTCGGTGTCAGGGCCAAGCTGGACCATCCCGAACGGCAGCGACGGGCCGGGATAGGTATGACCGTGCCCGCCGGTACCGACGAACAGATCGGGCTTGCCCGCGACCGGTGCCTGCGCGGCCGCAGCGTTGGTGGCGGGCAACGCGGCGGCGAGGCCGGCGAGCCCGGTTGTGGCAAGCACCTCGCGGCGGTTGGCGGTGGTCATGTGTATCTCCCGTATTCCAAATCAGTAACACGCTTGTCAGTAGCGAGCTGCCAGCAAGGCAGGCTTGCGGCGCTCGAGGTCGAGGATCAGCTCGCCGAACAATCCATTAGCCCAAGCGAACCAGGTGCGCGTGAACTTGGCCGGATCGTCCTTGTGGAAGGATTCGTGCATGAAGCCGGTGCCGCCGTGCGTGGTCTTGAGCCAGGCGAGGCACTGGCGGATGACGGCGTCATCGTCGCTGTTCATCGCATGCGTGATGATCGACATCGGCCAGATCATGTCGAGCCCGATATGCGGGCCGCCGATCCCGCGCGCGGCGGTGCCGGTGAAGAAATACGGGTTGCGATCGCTCCACGCGAGCGCGGCGGTGCGACGGAACAGCGGGTCGCTGTGATCCACCGCGCCGAGCAGCGGCAGGCCCGACAGGCTCGGCACGTTGGCGTCGTCCATGAAGATCGCGTTGCCGAAGCCATCGACCTCATACGCCCAGACCTCGCCGCCCTGCCCGTCCGGCATCCGGCCATGCGCGCGGAGTGCCGCCTCGACCTCGCTCGCCAGCGCTTCGCTGTCAGTCGCGCCCGCCATATCGCCGCGCGCCTCACGCTGGACCGTCGCCAGCATGCGCAGCGCGGACACCGCGAACAGGTTCGACGGGATCAGGAAGGGATAAAGGCACGCATCGTCCGACGGGCGGAACATCGAGTGGATCAGGCCGACCTTCCGCGTCGGGGCGCCGTAACCCTCGAACATCAGCGTCTCGGTCGGCGAGACGTTCAAGCGCTGGAAATGATACGGGCCCTTGCCGTCCTTGCGCTGCTGTTCGCGGAAGGTCGCGACCGCACGGCGCATCGCCTTCGCCCAAAGATCGTCGAACGGCGTCTTGTCGCGCGTCGCGGTCCAATAGCCGTGCGCGAGCCGCATCGGATAGCAGAGCGAGTCGATCTCCCACTTCCGCTCGGCAACACCCGGCTTCATGTCGGTCTGGTCGGTCCGCGCGCCGAGGTTCGACCTGGCGGTCGGATCGTCCATGAACGCGTTGGCGTAGGGGTCGATCAGGATGCACCGCGCCTGCCGTGCGATCAGCCCCGTGAAGACACGGCGCAAGCCGGCATCCTTCGACGCAAGATGCACATAGGTCTGCATCTGCGCCGAACTGTCACGCAGCCACAGTGCCTCGATATCGCCGGTGATGACGAACGCGTCGGGCTTGCCACCGCGCTTGCCATCAACCGTGCCCACCTTGACCGTGGTGTCGAGCGTGTTCGGATAGCAATTCTCGAACAGCCAGGCGAGTTCGGGGTCGGCGATCTTCGCCTTCACACGCGCGATCTCGGCCTCGACCGCGGGACTGACGAAGCGGCGCTGGCCGCGCGGCGGTCGCTTGCTCACGAGTGGCGCGGCGGCGGCGGCGGAGGCAGCGCGCGGGAGGCTGGCGGTGACGGCCAGCGCGGCGGCGCCCCTCATCACGTCGCGTCGACGAAGGCGCATTCCGGTCTCCATGGTCATCGTCCCGCCACCGGTGCACTCATCGAGAACGGCGCATCCGCCTTTGCCGCACCCCAGGCGGTGTTCGGCGTCGGCCCCATCACGAACCGCAGCGTGCCGCCCTGCTGCAACGCTGCGCGCGTCAGCCAGGGCTTGTCGTGCGGGGTGCCGTTGAAGCTCGCCGACTGGATGTAGACATTGCCGGGGCCGTTGTTCGCCGCCTCGATCGTCAGCGTCTTGCCGCCCGGCATCGTCAGCTTCACGGTCTGGAACAGCGGGCTGCCGATCGCATATTGCCCGACCGCAGGCGTGACTGGGTAGAAGCCGAGCGCGGAGAACACGTACCACGCCGAGGTCTGGCCATTGTCCTCGTCGCCGGGATAGCCGTCCGGCGCGGGCGAGTAGAGCTTCTTCATCACGTCGCGGACGTGATATTGCGTCTTCCACGGTGCGCCGGCCCAGTCGTAGAGATAGGTCATGTGCTGGATCGGCTGGTTGCCGTGCGCATATTGCCCCATGTCGACGATCTGCATCTCGCGGATCTCGTGGATGGTCTGCCCGTAATAGCTGTCGTCGAAGATCGGCGGCGTGGTGAAGATCGAATCGAGCCGCTTCACGAACGCCTCGCGCCCGCCCATCAGGTCGGCCAGCCCCTGCACGTCCTGCATCACCGACCAGCTGTAATGCAGCGCATTCCCCTCGGTGAACGCGTCGCCCCATTTGTACGGGCTGAACGGCGTCGACCAGCTGCCATCCTTTTTGCGCCCGCGCATCCAGCCGCTCTGCGTATCGTAGAGCTTGCGGTAATTCTGCGCGCGCGTGGCGTAGAGCTTCGCATCCTCGGTTTTGCCGAGTGCCGCCGCGAGCCGCGAGATCGAGAAGTCCGCGGTGGCGTATTCGAGCGTGCGCGCGGCATTCTCGTTGATGCCGACGTCATACGGCACATAGCCGAGCCGGTTATAATATTCGACGCCCTCGCGCCCGACCGCGCCGACGACCTTGCCCTTCTTGTCGACCGGGCGGCCCTGCGATGTCGTCGCGTTCTTGACCATCGCCTCATACAAGGTCTCGACGTCGAACCCGCGCACGCCGTTCAGATACGCGTCGGCGATCAGGTTCGCCGAGTTCGATCCGATCATCACGTCGCGGTGGCCGGGGCTGGCCCATTCGGGCAGCCAGCCGGACTCCTTGTAGGTGTTGACCAGCCCCTGCATGATCTCGCTGTCGCGCTCGGGATACATCAGCGCGAAGAACGGGAAGACCGCGCGCCACGTGTCCCAGAAACCGTTGTCGGTGTAGAGGAAGCCCGGGTGCACCTTGCCGTCATACGGGCTGTAGTGGACGGTCTGGCCCTTGGCATCGACCTCGTGGAACATCCGCGGGAACTGCAGCATGCGGTACAGCGCGGAATAGAAGATCCGGCGGTTGTCGAGGTTGGGATCGGTGACCTGGACGCGGTCGAACTCGCGCTGCCAGATCGCCCTCGCCTTCGTCTTGGTCTGATCGAACCCGTCGCCGCCGATCTCGCCGCGCAAATTACGTTCGGCCTGTTCCAGGCTGATGAACGACGATGCGACCTTGACGCCGACCTGCTCGCCCTTGCGCGTCCTGAAGCTGACGACCGCGCCGACATGATCGCCCTCGCGCGTCGACGTCGCGGTGACCTGGCCCTTGCCGTCCCACGTCTGGCTGACGGTGAAGTCGTGATCGAATTCGGCGACGAAGTAATTGTGGAAATTGTCGGGCACGCCGCCGTGGTTGTTGCGGACATAGCCGGTGATGCGGCGCCTGGCCTTGTCGATCGAGACCATCGAGCCGCCGGCATAGCCGTCGAGGATGATGTGCGCGTCGTTGCTCTGCGGGAAGGTAAAGCGGAACTGCGCGGCGCGGTCGGTCGGCGCGACCTCCGCGGTCACGTCGTAATCGGCGAGATAGACCTTGTAGCTGTACGGCCGGCTATCCTCCGCCTTGTGGCTGTACCAGGACGCGCGCTCGTCCTCCTTCACCTTCAGCGCACCGGTCGTCGCCATCAGCGAGAACGCGGCATAGTCGTTCATCCAAGGACTGGGCTGGTGCGTCTGCTTGATGCCGTTGATCTTGTTCGCGTCGTAGGTGTAGCCCCAGCCGCTGTTCGTCTTGCCGGTGACCGGCGTCCAGAAGTTCATTCCCCACGGCACCGCCACCGCGGGATAGGTATTGCCGTAGGACAAGGTGTAGTCGGAATCGGTCCCCATCAGCGGGTTGACCAGATCAACCGAAGGCTGATCCTGCGGCTGCATCGCGCCGTTGCCCGACGCGGCGGCCGCAGCCTTGGTCTGGGCCAGTATCGGCGCCGGCGCGACGAGGGCAAGCGACGCGACCGCCGCTACCGTGCCGCGCAAATTGGCGATCACCCTGTTTCTCACATCGCTCTCCCTGAATTTCGTGTCGGCTTCTGCACGCCGATCGGTCGCGGCTTCACGCCCGCATCGGTCATCACCACCGGCTCGATCCGACCATCGGCGGCAAAGACCATCCTGTCGATCGCGATCTGCCGGTGTTCGCCGCGATCGGTGTCGAGCGGGCGGCGGTGATACGCGATGTACCAGTCGTCGGTACCCGGCACGTTGACCACCGAATGATGCCCCGCGCCGCGCGCGATGCGCAGGTCCTGCGACAGGATCTTGCCTCGCGGCGTGAACGGACCGGTCGGCCCCGGCCCGGTCGCATAGGCGACGCTATAGTCCGGGCCGGTCCAGCCGCCCTCCGACCACATCAGGTAATAGACGCCCTTGCGCTCGATCATGAACGAGCCCTCGACATAGCCGGGCGGCGTCACTTCCTTGTAGGTCGAGCCATCGGCGAACGGCAGAATGCGCTTGAGGTCGGGGCTGAGGCGGACGACGTTGCAATGCTTCCAGCCGCCGTAGAACAGATAGACCTGGCCATCGTGATCGCGAAACGCGAACGGGTCGATCGGTTGCGCGCCGTTGTGGAACGCGCCGACCAGCGGCTTGCCGATCGCGTCCTTGAACGGACCACCGGGCCGCTCGCTGACCGCGAGGCCGATCCCGCCAAGCTCCGCATCGCTCTGGATGTCGTTGGCGCTGAAGAACATGTAATAGTGCCCGTTCGCCTCGATCACCGACGGCGCCCAGATCGCATAAGCCGCCCACGCCGCGTTCCGCACGTCGAACACATGCTCGTGCTTGGTCCAATGCACTAGATCCGGCGACGAGAACGCATTGAAGAAGGTCTGCATCCCGTAGGAGGGCCGCACCGTCTTGCGTTGGCGGGCCAGCTTCTGCGCGGCCGAAAAACGGCTGGTGACGTCGGGCTTGCCGTAGTGATCCGAATAGGTCGGATAGATCCAGTAGCGGCCAGCGAACACGCGGATCTCGGGGTCGGCATACCAGCCGGGAACGATCGGGTTCGACGCACTCGCCAGCCCGCACATCATCAGCGCCGACGCGGTCAGCGCGATCCGAACCCCGCGCCGACCGCGCGTTTCGCCCACATGCGGTGACCCGACGCCGCGAGAAAAGGGAGGGTAGCGCCGCGAAGGCGCCACCCGACAGACAAGCCGATCAAACCAGGTCATCAGAAGTTGAACGACACGCCCACATAGGCCCGCCGCCCGAAGTAATTCCGGTAGGTGAAGCGGTCCTTCGTATCGTTGCCGAGATGGCGGCTTTCCTCGGCCTTGGTGAGATTGATCACCGAGGCGGTGAGGTTCAGCCGGTCGGTCAGCGCGTAGGCCGCATTGAGATCGACCTGTGCATACGGATCGGTGTATTCGTTCAGGCCCGACTGCAACCCGCCGACGACTTCGCCGCGCCGGTTGTACGAGGCACGCATCAGCACCTTGCCGTGTTCGTAGAAGACCGACGCGTTGACCTGCGTCTTGGCGCTGCCGACGAGCGCGGACGAGCCGACCTTCTGCCCGTCGAGCGTCACGTCGGCCACCGAGGTGTCGTTGTAGGTGAAGTTGACCTGCGCGCCGAGACCGAACGACAGCGTGTGCTGCGCGTACAGTTCGACACCCTGCGACCGCGCATTCGATCCGTTCGCGACAGTCGAGTAAGGCTGGATCAGTTGCTGCGTTCCGTTGACGTCGCGGGTGACGTTCAACACCAGCGGGACGACGAAATCGGAGACGTCCTTGCGGAAGAAGGTCGCGCCGAGCACCGATCCACGGTGGAAATACCATTCGATGCCCAGATCATATTGCCACGCGGAGAACGGATTCAGGTCTGAATTGCCGCCGCTGCCCGACCAGCCGGCAAACTCGCCGAACTGGCCACGATCGAACGCATAGGCGTCCGAGCGGAACGTCAACGACCGCTGCGACCCCAAATTCTCGAACGATGGCCGCGCGATCACCTTCGCGACCGCGCCGCGGACGAGGAGATCAGGAGTGACTTCGTACGACACGTTGAAGCTCGGCAGCCAGTCCGTGTACGTCTTCGACTGGTCGGCACGCGTGTTGACGATCGTCTCGCGCACGCTGAGCGGCAGCACCTGGCAATTGCCATCGGGGCCGAGCGGACGGTTGGGATCGGCCGCCCCGCCGGGGCCGTTGACGCAATAGTCGTTGAGATATTGCAGGCGATCGGACGTGTTGCCCGACTGTTTCGTGTTCGCCATGCGGATGCCGACGTTACCGCGAAGTCCACCGGTCCCAAAGTTCACCTGCGCATAGCCGGCGAAGACCCGCTCCCCCAGCGCGTAGACGAAGTCGGGCTCGTAGACCCGCACCGCCTGGCCGTAGGTCGAATTCAGATACTTCAGATATTCGTCGAAATTAATGCCCGGCACGACGTTCGCGTTGAAGCCGCCGTTGATGTTGCCGATCTGGTTTGCGTAGAAGAACTCGGGACGGGCGACCGCGCCCGCTGCGGTATCCTGATAGCGGAGCAGCGTCGCCGGATCGGCATACCAGTCGTTGCGACCGGTCTCGCGGCCGATCTTCAGGTCGCGCCACTTGCCGCCGATCTGTACCGACTTCAGGAACCCGTCGAACCGTCGAGTCAGGTCGAGCTGAGCATAACGCTGGCCAAGGTCGCTGTTGACGAAGCTCGACCCGGTCGAGCCCACGTCGATCTGCGCGATCCCGTTGCGGATGTTGTTCTGCAGCTCGGGCGAGAACTCGAAATTGGCGATGCCGTCCGAGATGTTCCAGTTGCTGACCAGATTACCGTTCTGCTCCCGGCCGGGCGTGGTCAGGCGGGGCTTGGCGGCGACGCTGAAGCGCACCGACGGGCCACCGCTCGACTTGGTCTTGCCCAGTTTCAGGACGGCGTCGAAGCGATCCTGGCTATATTTGACCTCGGTCTCGAACGTGTTCGAAACCTGTTTCTCGCGACTGTACGTGCCGGCGATCTGCGGCGTCTCCATCGTGCACGGGGTCGGGCGCGCGAGACAGCCCGTTCCCGCCGCCGGCACCGCGAAATTGGCCGACTGGAAGATCGTCCCGCTCTTGTCGAACGTCGCGCCGGTAAAGAAGTTGTCGTAGCCCCATTCGGGGATCTTCAGCACGTTAGAGGTATAGTTGCTGCTATAGCCGAACCGGAAATAGTTCGCGGTGACCGTGACCGCCTCGAACGGCTTGAACTGCGCGGTCGCCTGGATGCCGTACCGCTCGCGCTCCTGGTCGAAGACTTCGGCGTTGACCGACTGCGGCGCCCAATAGCCCGAATAATGCGTGCCATCGCGCGCAGTCGTGCCCTGCCCCGGCCAATAAGAGATCGCGTCGTTGTTCGCGAAGGTCTTGCCGTTGACGTCGGTCGCGGGCTTCAGGACGTTGCCCTGCGCGTCGCGGTCGCTCCACCACAGCCAGCTCTCGGACGAGCTGCGCAACTCGCGGTTGGTGCGCTTCTGCCAGACGCCGCCGACCAGCAGACCGAACGTCTCCTCCTTGTTCTTCCACGACACCTGCCCGCCAAGCTGCGGTTCGTACTTCTCGGTCGTGTCCGAATAGGTCCCTTCGGCGGAGACGAAACCCGACCACGCCGGCACGTCGAACGGCCGCCGCGTGTTGAGGATGATCGTGCCGCCGACGCCGCCTTCTTCAAGCCGCGCTTCGGGCGATTTATAGACCTCGGTGCTGGCGATGAACGTGGACGGCAACAGCACATAGTTGAACGACCGCTGCGGCTCGCCACTGTCCGCGCCGGCGAGGAAATTGCCGTTGAGCAAGGTGAGCGTCAGGCCCGACTGAAGCCCGCGAATACTGACCCGGCTACCTTCGCCGCCGTCACGGGTGATGACCACGCCCGGCACGCGCTGCAACGCATCGGCGACGTTCTTGTCGGGGAACTTGCCGACGTCCTCGGCGGTGATCACGTCGACGAACGCGTTCGCCTCGCGCTTCTGGGTGAGGCTCTTCTCGATCGAGCGCCGATACCCGGTAACGACGATGTCGCCGGTGTCCTGCGCCGACCCATCCGGCTGTGTCGTGCCGGCGGCTTGCCCGGACTCCGCCGTAGCAGTCGAGGCGGGCTGCGCTTGGTCGGACGGAGTCGCGCTCTGGGGAGGCGCAGGGGAAGGCGCGGCCTGTTGAGCCTGCGCCGCACCGGCCAACGCAGCAGTAAGACTGACCGTGGCCAACAGGAACGACAACGGACGATGGCGACGCGCCACGATCGAGCATGATTCTATGCTTGCGGTCATCAGACTTTCCTCTTCCTCGTGAGGATGCCTGCGCCCCCTCACTTACCCCTGCGAATAGCGCGCCTGCCCCCGTTTTCGGTTGGGCTGTCCGGTTGAATCGGATCCTGTCGGCGTGCAGTCTCGACCTGTCTATTTGCCAATTGTAAAAGCAAATTGTCAAATAGATTGTTGCGCTAGTTTTGGCCCGTTGTGGACGTAACTCGCCGAATACCCTTTGACGGGCCGATAGTCTGAGCAAAGACACCGCCACGATTCAGGTCTGCCTTCGCGTAGTCGCACACGAACGACGACAGCAGCCTGCGCTCCGCAACGGAAAGCGCGCGGAGTCCCTTCATGCCAGGATAGCGGTACCGAAACCGATTACTGGCGTCAGTCGGCTGCCGCGCCGGAATCCTTCCAGAGCGCAGCGGCCTTGGGCAGCAGGAAATGACTGAACGGCAGGATCGCCGCACCAACGGCAGGCGCATCTTCCGACAACGCGGCACGGCGAACCGGCGCGATCGCAGGCGCGTCGGTCGCGTCCCGGATCAACGCGTTGACGCGCTCCGCCACCCGTTCCACCAACCGGCTCGGCAGGCGCCCGCCGATCAGGATTACCGCCGGATCGATCAGGCAGTTGATCGCGTCGAGGGGCGTGCAGAGCGTGTGCGCCGCCCTCTCGACCCATTCCTCCAGGCAAAGCTCGACGTCCGGCGCCCAATCGGCCTGATGCAGCACCTGCCCGATCTCGAACCCCGCATTCGCCAGATGCTCGGCGAGTCCGGATAGCGATACCAGTTTCTGGACGGTCTCGCGCCCCCGCTTGCCGCCGCCAGCCGCCATGAACCCTAGCTCGCCGCTGCGCCCGTGCGTGCCGCGAACATACGCGCCATCCGCAACGAAGCCGCCGCCCAGACCCGACGACACGAGGATGTAGAAGAAACTGCTGTAATTCTGTCCGAAGCCGAGCTGCATCTCGCCCATTGCGGCGGCGGCGGCATCGTTCTCGACGAACACGGGCAGCGACAGCGGCTTGTCGAACAACGTCGCCATGTCGATTCCGTCCCACGCCGCATAGGCGGCCGGACGGCCCGGCATCGCGACCAGCGCGAGGTCATCGGGTCGTGCCACGCCGATGCCGACCAGCTTGGCGGGATCGACCTTCGCGCTTTTCAGCATCGCGCGGACCGAGCGACGGAACAGATCGCGGACGTCGTCGGGCAGCGCGAAGCTGATCTCGATCGACTTGCGCGCGAGGATCTGGGCGAGGAAATCGACCAGCACGATCGTGATATGGTCGCGGTCGATATTGACGCCGATCGAGTAACACGCGTCGGCCCGGACGACGAGCTTTGTCGGCGGCTGGCCGCGCCCGCCGCGGCGCTGCCCCGCCTCCTCGATCATGCCTTCCTGCAACAGCCGCCGCGTGATGTTCGCGATCGCCGGCCCGGTCAGCCCGGTGATCCGTGCAAGGTCGATCCGCGTCAGCGATCCGCCGAGGCGAATGGCATGCAGCGTCACGCGCTGGTTGTGGTCGGCGGCGCGCTCGAGGTTGGTCCCCGACAGACGCGGCGGCGTTTGAAGAGTCATGCGGACCTATCATCCAGGCTGGAGAACAGAAGACGAAGCCGTACTGCGCTGCAACATAGCGACGTCAGCGTTGGCGACGAAGTGATCCCGCGATTGCGAAGGCTTGGCAAGCGCACACTATTGGCGTTCAGTGAACGCGCGGCATATCGGCCCGGCTTGAAGACCATCTTCTGCATCCCCTCGCTTTCAAACTGTTCGTTTGAATTATCCAATTTGATGTTCTAATCCACTTCTGCGGTTGCGCAATAGCTGGCGATGAAGCCAGTCTGGCGACCGAACGAATAGAGGGGATGTGCGCGACATGGTTCACCTGGCACCCGGCAAGCTACCCCGCCTATTTCCCTCCGAACGGGTGACCTCGACGTCCATCTTCACACGATCGTGCCTCGTGGGTGCACTGTTCACCACGATCCTCGCCGGCCCTGCCTTCGGACAAGATGCCGCCAAACCTAGCGATGCGGTCGATCCGTTCATCGGCACGGGCGGCGAAGGGCACACCTTCCCCGGCGCGGTCGCGCCGTTCGGCATGGTCCAGTTGTCGCCGGATACCGATACCTCCTGCGTGATCCGTACCTGCTACGGCCATGCTGCCGGCTATCGCTACGACGATCCGACGATCGAGGGGTTCAGCCACACGCATTTCTCGGGCGCGGGACATTCCGATCTCGGCGACATCCTCGTCATGCCGGTATCGGGCGACGCCGTGTCGATGGACCCCGGCACGCCCGCCTCACCCGGCTATCGCTCGCGCTTTTCCCACGCCAGCGAAGTCGCCAAGCCTGGCTATTATGCCGTTACGCTCGACGGGCCCGGCGTACGCGCGGAGATGACGGCGGGCACCCGGATCGGCGTGCATCGCTACAGCTTCCCGAAGGGCAAGACCGCGCACCTCGTGGTCGATCTCCGGTCGTCACTCTATAATTACCCCGGCAAGATCCTTTGGTCGGGGCTGCACCTGCGCGACGACGGCGTGCTCACCGGCTTCCGCGAGACACGCGGCTGGGCGCCCGGGCGAAAGCTCTACTTCGCGATGCGGTTCTCCGCGCCGCTGGTCGGCCACGCGCTCGTCAACCGCGAGAAGGATATCCCGTACAAGGGGTTCCAGGGCCCAGGCCGCGGCAGTGATGCGCTCGCGGAAAAGCTCGGCCAAGCGCTGGAGGCGCGGCTGGATTTCGGCCCGCTCGACGTTCCGCTAGAAGTGAAGGTCGGGATCTCCGGTGTCGACGAAGCCGGTGCGCTCGCCAACCTCGACAGCGAACCCGGCGGTTTCGACCCCGTGCGCGCCAGGACGCAGGGCGACTGGGATACCGCACTCGGCGCCGTCAAGTTCGAGGCGCCCGCACCGATGCGCCGCATCTTCGCGACCGCACTCTACCACAGCCTGCTCGCCCCCAGCGTGTGGAGCGACAGCGACGGGCGCTACCGCGGACCGGACGATCAGGTCCATCAGGCGTCCGGCTTCACCGTCCGCTCGACCTTCTCGCTTTGGGACACGTTCCGCGCCGAACATCCGCTGCTGACGCTGATCCAGCCGGAAAAGACCAATTCCGATATCGTCCGCTCGCTGATCGCCAGCCAGCAGCACAGCCCCGACGGCATCCTTCCGGTCTGGCAGTTCGCCGGACGCGAGACGTGGACGATGATCGGCTATCACGCCGTCCCCGTCATCGCCGACGCGTATATGAAAGGCATTCGCGGCTTCGACGCCGAGGCCGCGTTGCAGGCGATGGTCGCGAGCGCCGATCGCTCCTCGTATGGCGGGCTAGGCGAGTATATCCAGCGCGGCTACGTCCCGATCGACAAGGAGCCGGAGGCCGCGTCGAAGACGGTCGAATATGCCTATGACGATTGGACGATCGCGCGGATGGCGCGGCGGATGGGCAAGACCGCCATCGCCGAGCGGTTCGAGAAGCGCGCGGGCAGCTGGCGCAACAGCTTCGACGCGAAGTCCGGCTGGCTGCGCGCAAGGCTCGCGAACGGCGCGTTCCGCACCCCCTTCGATCCGACCGCGATCAACTATGGCTCCGATTATACCGAGGGCAATGCGTGGCAATATAGCTGGTTCGTGCCGCAGGATCAGGCAGGACTGTTCCGACTGCTCGGCGGCGATGCGAAGACCGTCAGGAAACTCGACGCGATGTTCGACTTCGACAATTCGAAGGTCGATTACAGTCATGCGGAGGATATCGCCGGGCTGATCGGCCAGTATATCCACGGCAACGAACCGAGCCATCACGTCGCCTATCTCTACAGTTACGCCGGCGCACCGTGGCGGACGCAGGAGCGGCTTGGCCAGATCGTGCGGAGCCAATATGGCGCCAAGCCGGAGGGGCTCAGCGGCAACGACGATCTCGGCCAGATGTCCGCGTGGCTCGTCTTCACCGCGCTCGGTTTCTACCCGGTCGCGCCGGGATCGAACGAATATGTCATCGGTCGCCCGTTCCTCTCGCAGGCGACGCTCGCGCTGCCCGGCGGCAAGCAGTTCGCGATCCGGACGGACAATCTGTCGGACGCCAACCCCTATATCCGCTCCGTCACGCTCAACGGCACGCCCCTCACCCGCAGCTATCTGCGCGACGACGAGATCCGCCAAGGTGGTGAGTTGCGGTTCGTGATGGGCGCAAAACCGAACAAGCTCTGGGGCAAGGGCGCGAAGGCGCGGCCGTTCTCGTCCTCGACCACGGCTTCGATCCCAACGCGCAACTAAAGACCGTCAGACCGATTGCCCCCGCGCCCCGGTTGCGCCTAGCTTCGCCCCAACGCTTCCGGAGCACGTCCCCATGACCATCAAATTCGTCCTGCTCGCCTCGATCGCCCTCGCCACCCCTGCAATCGCGCAGGACAAGACCACGCCGGTCGGCGGCGACATCCCCGCCAAGTTCGTGCCGCCGACCGCCGCGCAGGATTACGTGAAGCGCGAGGTGATGATCCCGATGCGCGACGGGACCAAGCTCTACACCGTCATCGTCTATCCGAAAGGCGTCACCAACGCGCCGATCGTGCTCACCCGCACGCCGTACAACGCCAAGGGTCGCGCGAACCGCTCCGACAGTGCGAGCATCCTCGCCACGCTGCCGCTCGCCGACGAGATGTTCGTCAAGGCGGGCTATATTCGCGTGTATCAGGACATTCGTGGCAAATACGGGTCGGAGGGCGAGTATGTCGTCACGCGCCCCGTCATCGGCCCGCTCAACCCAACCAAGGTCGATCACGTCACCGACGCGTACGATACCATCGACTGGCTGGTGAACAAGGCGAACCTACCCGAGAGCAACGGCCGCGTCGGCATGATCGGCTCGTCCTACGAAGGCTTCACGGTCGCGATGGCGCTGCTCGCCCCGCACCCCGCGCTGAAGGTCGCGGCGCCCGAGAGCCCGATGATCGACGGCTGGATGGGCGACGACTGGTTCCACTACGGCGCCTTCCGTCTCGCCAACATCGCGTGGCTCGGCAGCCAGACCGGCTACAAGGGGGCGGGCAAGGCGCCACCCACCGGCGGCTACGACGATTACGAGAATTTCCGCGAGGTCGGCTCGGCCGGCGACTGGGCGAAAAAGTCCGGCTACGATCAATTGCCCTATTGGCAGCGGATGGTGTCGTACCCCGCCTATGACGGCTTCTGGCAGGGCCAGGCACTCGACAAGCTGCTCGCTGCGAACCCGTCGAACGTGCCGACGATATGGGAACAGGGGCTGTGGGACCAGGAGGACATGTACGGCGCGATCACCGCTTGGGAGGCGCTCAAGGCCAAGGGCAAGCTCGGCAACAACCACCTCGTGATGGGTCCGTGGCGCCACAGCCAGATCAACCGCGAGGGTCGCAGCCTCGGGCCGTTCCAGTGGAATGGCGACACCGCCCAGCAATTCCGCGAGGACATGCTGCTCCCCTATTTCAACCAGTATCTGAAGGATGGCCCGGCCGTCACGCTGCCCGCCGCCGCGATCTACAACACTGGTGAGAACCACTGGGACAAGTTCGCCACCTGGCCGCTCGCGTGCGAGACGGGATGCACCTCGCCGCTCAAGCCGATTTACCTGCAGGAGGGCGGCGCGCTCGGCTTCGGCAAGGCGACGACCGGCGGTGACAGCTATGTCTCCGATCCGTCGAAGCCCGTGCCGCACCTACCCCGCCCGGTGAACTTCGGCGACGGCCGCTGGGGCGACTGGCTCGTCAGCGACCAGCGCGGCGTCGATGGCCGTCCCGATGTGATGACCTACACCACCGAGGCGCTGACCACGCCGGTGCGCGTGTCGGGTGCGCCGATCGCCGACATCTTCGCCAAGACGACCGGCACCGATGGCGATTTCGTCGTCAAGGTGATCGACGTCTATCCGGCCGAGAACGCGACCGATCCCAAGATGGGCGGCTATGAACTGCCGATCAGCCTCGACATCTTCCGCGGCCGCTATCGCCAGAGCTTCGCCATGCCGAGCGCGATCCCGGCAGGCAAGGTGCAGGAATACAAGTTCCGCCTGCCGACCGTGAACCATGTGTTCCAGCCGGGTCACAAGATCATGATCCAGGTCCAGTCGAGCCTGTTCCCGCTCTATGATCGCAACCCGCAAACCTTCGTCCCGAACATCTTCCTCGCGAAGAAAGCGGACTATAAGCCGGCAACGGTGACGATCGTTCGCGGCGGCACGTCGGCGAGCGCGGTCTGGTTGCCGGTCGTCCCGCTCGATCAATCCGCGGCAATGGCCAAGTAACCGATCGAACCAAGCCGACATAAGGACGGCATCGTCGCCCGGCCGACTCGGCCGCGGCGGCGTCCCCGCAGGGTCATTACTCCCTCGACGTCAGACTGATCATACTACCGCATTGCCTAGTCGTTTCCGATCACGCGCGGCCACCTGCAATTTCGTACTGAAGGCGCAGGTTACCAAGGGCAATGCGATGACGAAGGTTCAAGACGACAGCCACTTTCCCGCCGACGACAACGACGATTCGAGCTATTTTCAGCGTCGAGCCGAGTGGCATGAAGGCCGCGCCGAGGTCGCCGAGGATTCGAGCACGCGGTCGCTGCATCTGCGGTTCGCGCGGCTCTATGCGGCGCGCGCGACGTCCTGATATGGTACATTACAGCTAGTATTCTTACACAAAACTACCAGGAACCAAGAGGTTACCGGTAGGTTTATGCGTCCAGTCCCGTCGCGATACCCCGCGTGCGGCAAGATACTGGAGCTGCTCACATGAAGCGCATGACGTCCGCCACCGGGGCCTTGGCCCTGCTGGCGTCCATTGCCGGTTGCGCCGCACCCGCGACGCGTATCTCGTCTGGGCTCCAGCGCTACGGGCTCGATCCGTCGCGCTCCGATTGCGTCGGCGGTCGGCTCCAGGCGAACCTCTCGCTCGGCCAGTTGCAGCGCCTCGGCAAGGCCGCCGCGGCGTACCGTCAGGGCGACACCACGCCCGGCGTGCTCACCCCGTCCGATCTCATCCGCGTCGCCTCCGAACTCCGCGACCCGAAGATCGCGCTCGAAGTCGGCAAGGCCGCCGCGGGCTGCGGCGTGCTGCCGTAACCCCCGCCCTCTCCACCGAATTCCAAACATAAGGATCTGACATGAACAAGGACGAATTCCAGGGCGGTGCCCGCTATGTCGGCGGCAAGGTCGAGAAGGACGTTGGCGACACCGTGAACAGCCGCGACTGGCAGGTCGACGGCGTCGTCGACCAGGTCGCCGGCGGCGCACAGAACCTCTACGGCCGCGCCAAGTCGGCGATCGAGGACGCCGTCGACGGTGCCCCCGAGCTCGCCGACAAGATCGGCAGCGAGGCGCGCGAAGCCGGCGATCGTGCCGCCGACGCCGCTCGTCGCGCCGCCTCGACCGCGCAGGCATCGGCCAAGGACGCCCCCGTCCTCTGGGCGCTCGGCGCCGCTGCGATCGGCTACGGCCTCGCCTGGCTCGTCCACGGCAATCGCGACTGATCGCATGACCGTGGCGCCGCCTCTCAAGTCGCTTCGTGACTCCCCCGATCTGCGCCACCTGCGCCAGATCATCGCGGGGCTGGACGAAGGCGTCATCCTCGTCGATCCCGATCAGGACATCCTGTGGGCCAATACGGCCGCACTCGGGATGCACGGAGTCGACTCGGTCGAGGATCTCGGCACCACGGTCGACGATTACCGCCAGCGTTTCCAGCTGCGCTACCGGAACAACCACAAGCTCAACGACGCCGATTACCCGATCGAACGCGTCGTGTCGGGCGAGGCCTTCTCCGAGGTGGTGGTCGAGGTCGCGGTCGCCGGCGAGGACGAACCCCGCTGGGTGCATCAGGTGCGCAGCCTCGTCCTGACCAACGACGACGACGAGCCCGAATGCCTCGTCATGATAATCCAGGACGTGTCCGCACAGTTCGAGGCCGAGGATCGCTTCGAACAGTCGTTCAACGCGAACCCGGCGCCCGCGGTCATCTGTCGCCTGTGCGATCTTCGCTTCGTGAAGGTCAATCAGGGCTTCATCGACATGACCGGGCACGACCGCGACGCCGTCCTGTCGCGCACGGTCTACGATATCGACGTCCTCGAACGCGGCGAAAAGCGCGATCTTGGCAAGGAGCGCCTCGCCGAGGGCCGCACCATCCCGCAAATGGAGGCGGAGCTCAGCCTTCCCGACGGTGAGACCAAGCTCGTGATCGTCGCCGGCCAGCCGATCGACATGGGCGATCAGCCGTGCATGCTCTTCACCTTCGCCGATCTCGAACCGCGCCGCAAAGCCGAGACGCAGCTGCGCCATAGCGAGGAGCGCTTCATGCGGACCTTCTCGCTCGCGCCCGTTGCGCTCGCGATCGGCGCGCGCGACGGCCATCGGCTGTGCGACGTCAACGAGGCTTTCACCAGCCTCACCGGCTATTCCTCGGCGGAGATCATCGGCCGCCCACTCGGCGACGTCGACCTGTGGGAAACGCCCGCGCTGCGCCACGCGATCGAGGCCGATATCGACGCCGGGCTTCCGATCCGCGACCGCGAAGTCCGCATCCGCGGCAAGGACGGCGACGTCATCGACTGCATCGTCTCGACCGAGCCGATTCAGCTCGACGACGAAGCCTGCGTGCTGTGGGCAATGCGCGACATCAGCACGCGCAAAGCGTCCGAGCGCGAACTCGTCAACGCGATCGAGGCGGTGATGAAAGACACGAGCTGGCTCAGCCGGTCGATCATGGAAAAGCTTGCGCGAATCCGCACGCCGAACGCCGAGCCGGTCGGCGTCGGGCTCGACGAACTGACGCAGCGCGAGCGCGAGGTGCTGGCGCTGATCTGTCGCGGGCTCGACGACAAGTCGATCGCGCGCACGCTCGACGTTTCCAGCAACACCGTGCGCAACCATGTCGCGCGGATCTATTCGAAGATCGGCGTCAACCGTCGCAACGCCGCCGCCGCCTGGGCGCGCGCGCGGGGGTTCGACGGCGATTCCATCCCGCATGCGCTCCACCTCAAGGCGCCTTCGAAGGAGATCGCAGCATGACGCGCGACAAGGATAAATCGGACCAGGACGAAGCCCGCACCCGCCAGGCGAAGGGCTCTATCCAGGAGGCGATCGGCAAGATCATCGGCAATGCCGCGATCGAACAGCGTGGCTCGCAGGAGAGCGAAGCCGGTGCCCGCGAAGCCAAGGCCGACAAAGCCTCCAAGGCTGGCAAAGGCTCGAAGGCCGGAACCGCAAAGGCCGACAAACAGATCGACACACCCATCGATAGGGCCGGCAAAGACTGACGCCGTCCCTCGAATTTCGTGAATAACAGGAGTGAATTATGGCTAACCATGTAAATCCCGGCGTCCTGCCGACGGACGACTTCCGTCGCGTGAAGACCCCGACCCGCATCTCGTGGGGCGCAATCTTCGCCGGCGTCGTGATCGCGATCGCGATCCAGCTGGTGCTCGGCATCCTCGGCACGGGCATCGGTCTGAGCCTGGTCGATCCGGTCGAGGGCACGACCCCCGGCGCGACCGGCTTCGGCATCGGCGCAGGGATCTACTGGATCATCACGACGATTATCGCGCTGGGTGCTGGTGGTTATGCCGCAGCACGCGGCGCCGGCGTGCATGACCGGTTCGACGGCCTGATCCACGGTCTGGTCGTCTGGGGCGTCACCCTGATCCTCACCATGTACCTGCTCACCTCGGCCGTCGGCGGCATCATCGGCGGCGCATTCCGCACCGTCGGGTCGGTCGCATCGGCAGCCGGCACCGGCATCGGCGCAGCAGCCCCGAAGGTTGCCGACGTCGCCAATGTCGACGTCACCGACGTTCGCGCCGAAGCTGCTCAGTATCTGTCGGATGCACCGTCGGATCCCGCGCAGATGACGCCGGAGCAGGCGCAGAAGGAAATCGCGAAGGAGCTGCCAGCACTCGCAAAGGGTGGCCAGGACGGCGTGCAGGCTGAAAGCCGCATCGTCGACATCGTCGCTGCACAGCGCAAGATCAGCCGTCCGGAGGCTCAGGCCCAGGTGACGCGCGCCAAGGCACAGTTCGTCCAGACCAAGAACAAGACGATCGAGACCGCCAAGTCGGCCACTGACACCGCCGCCGGTGCAGCCGCAGGTACGTCGTTCATGATCGTGATCGCGCTGCTCATCGGCGCTGCCGCAGCAGGCTTCGGTGCGACCACCGCCGCCCGCCGCCGCGTCTACACCGACGCCGTCTGATACGGCCGATCGGTTCGTGTAACGGGCGCCGTCCGCGTAACGGGACGGCATCCCATTCGGCGAACGGCCGCGCAATCGCGCGGCCGTTCGTTCGTCAAACAGGTTACATCGTCGCTGCCGACCGGGTAAGGACCTGCGGCGAGGACCTGATAGAAATCCAAGGGTACCGAGATGACCACGTCGCAACAGGATCGCCGTTCGCTTCGCATTGCCATCGTCCGCGCGTTGCAACTTGCCGACGCCCAGGACGACCATCTCGTGGCGGCCTTGCTGGCGCAGGCGCTCGACGCAGCCGAAAACGAGCTGTCCGAATAAGATACCCATTGTGCGTGCGCGCCACGAACATTTTATAATGAATGCCGTCGGCCGTTCGTCCATTGAGCGGCAAAACGCGCCTCCGTGGGTTGGCTGATCGCGCCAAGCCTGCGATGGCAGCATCATGAATTCTCACGGAACACTGCTCGAGCCCGGTCGCAACTGCTGGCGGATCGAACCTGCCAAGCAGGCCACCGTCATCGTCGACGCCGACGATTATTTCAAAGCCGCCCGCGCGGTGATGATGAAGGCCAGGAAGCAGATCCTCCTCGTTGGCTGGGATTTCGACGCGCGCATCCGCTTCGGTGGAGGCGACGATGACGATGGTGGTCCCGAGCGCGTCGGCGAGTTCGTCACCTGGCTCGCGCGCCGCACGCCGGGGCTCAACATCCATATCCTCCGCTGGGATACCGGCGCGATCAAGACGCTGTTCCACGGCCAGACGCTGTTGCGCATCGCCAAGTGGATCCGCGACCCACAGGTCCATCTGCGGCTCGACGGCCATCATCCCCCCGCCGGCTCGCATCACCAGAAAGTGGTCGTGATCGACGACGACGTCGCGTTCTGCGGCGGGATCGACATGACCGTCGACCGCTGGGATACGCGCGCGCATGCCGACGACGAACCGCGCCGGATCGAGCCCGACGGCTCGCCCTATGGTCCGTGGCATGACGCTACCACGATCCTGCAAGGCCCGGTCGCGCGCGCACTCGGCGACATGTGCCGTGGCCGCTGGGAAGTGTCCGGCGGTGGCGCGCTGGAACCGGTGACCGACGGTGCCGACTGCTGGCCCGATCATGTGAAGGCCGATTTCACCGACGTCGAAGTCGGCATCGCGCTCACGATCCCCGAAATGGCCGAGCAGGAGCCCCGCCACGACATCGAGGCGCTGTACGTCGACCTGATCGCGCGGACGAAGCGCTTCTTCTACGCCGAGAGCCAGTATTTCGCGTCGCGCAAAGTGGCCGAGGCGATCGGCAAGCGGTTGCGCGAACCCGACGGTCCCGAATTCGTCATCGTCCACCCGACCACGGCGGAGGGCTGGCTCGAACCGATCGCGATGGACTCCGCGCGCGCCCGGCTGGTCGAGGCTTTGCACGAACAGGACCCGCACAAGCGGCTACGCCTCTACCACCCGTTCACCGCGGGTGGGCAGCCGATCTACGTCCACGCCAAGGTGACGGTGGTCGACGACGAGGTGCTCCGCGTCGGCTCGTCCAACTTCAACAACCGTTCGCTGCGGCTCGACAGCGAATGCGACGTCGTCATCGATGCCGCGCGCGATCGCAACGCTGGTGAGCGCAACACGATCGCCAGCATCCGCAACGGCCTGCTCGCCGAACATCTCGACACCGACGTCGCGACGATCGAGACGTCGATCGCGGAAACCGGCTCGCTGATCGAGACGATCGAACGGCTGCGCGGCGACGGCCGCTCGCTCCGCCCTTACGAGGTCCCCGAACTCGATTCCGTCCGCGAGTGGCTGGCCGACAACAAGATCCTCGATCCCGAGGGTCCGGGCGAGATGTTCGAGGGACTGTCGGGCCGCAAGCCGCTGCTCAAGAACCTGCGCCCGCACCTCCACCGCGCCGACGGCAGCATCTCGCCGGTCATGGCCGCGGTCGCAGTCGGTGGCACCGCGGCCGGCATCGCGCTGGTCGGCACGATGCTGTGGGGACTCCGCACCAAGAAATGACGCGCAAATCCTCCCCCGCTCGGGGGAGGAGGACTCAGCCTCGAAGCTCACCCTCGAACGCGCGCACGATCCGGCGGTCGGGGATGAGCCACAGCGCTACCACCGCCACGTACAACGCGATCGCGAACCAGCGGCTGACGAACGCGAGCGGCCCGCCGGTGAAATACAGCGCGATGCTGCCCCACCCCTTCCAGTCCGAACCGATCGCGCGCGCGACCGCGGACTCCTTGCCGTTGCAGGCGATGATCGCGCGTTCGGTCAGCGAATAGCCGATCGCCGCGAGGCCCAGGACGATGCCATAGGCTGCCGTCGCCCCCGCCGCGAACGCGCTCTCGTCGAGCCAGCGGATCACGAACGGTACCAGGCTCAGCCAGAACAGCAGGAACAGGTTCGCCCACATCACACGCCCGTCGACGCGCTCAACCGCGGAAAACATGTGGTGGTGATTGTTCCAGAACAGCCCGACGTTCACGAAGCTCAAGACATACGCCAGCAGCACCGGCGCGCTGCCGATCAACGCGTGCAGGTCGCCCGTTTCCGGCACCTTCAGTTCCAGCACCATGATCGTGATGATGATCGCGACCACGCCGTCGGTGAAGGCCTCGACTCTCCCCGGCCCCAGTCGTCGTCCGCTCATAGTCGCCCCTCGCCAGCTCTCACCGTGAGCTTGGCCACAATAAGAAATGTGAACTCAGTATCTTGCAATAAATCGGCTCGGTCTCGGCGGTTTCGATACTATGACGTATATACGATCGATCGATCTATCCCAGTCCGATCCGGGCTTTTACATCGCGTCGCGGCGTGTCATTCCTCCAAAGACGCAGTTTCTGTTTGCCAATTATAGACCATATAAACGCCCGGCAAATCATGAAAACATGTGTTCGGAGAGGCTTGACCCTGAATCGCACGCTTCCTTGCACTTCCATGACAAGACGGAGTTACCGAAATGAGCAGCGGCTTCATCAAGACCGAAGACGGCGTCGACATCTTCTACAAGGATTGGGGACCCAAGGACGCGCAGCCGATCGTGTTCCACCACGGCTGGCCCTTGTCGTCGGACGACTGGGACACGCAGATGCTGTTCTTCCTCGCCGAGGGCTACCGCGTCATCGCGCATGATCGCCGCGGGCATGGCCGCTCGTCGCAGGCCGAAACCGGCAACGACATGGACCATTATGCCGCCGACGCCTCCGCCGTGGCCGAGCATCTCGACCTGACCAACGCGGTGCATATCGGCCACTCGACCGGCGGCGGCGAAGTCGCGCGCTATGTCGCGCAGTTCGGCCAGCCCCAGGGCCGCGTCGCCAAGGCCGTCCTCGTCAGCGCGGTCCCGCCGCTGATGCTCAAGACCGACGCCAATCCCGGCGGCACGCCGATCGCGGTGTTCGATGGGTTTCGCAAGGCGCTCGCCGAAAACCGCGCGCAGTTCTTCCTCGATGTCGCATCGGGGCCGTTCTACGGCTTCAACCGTCCGAACGCCGTCGTCTCGGACGGTATCATCCGGAATTGGTGGCGGCAGGGCATGATGGGCAGCGCGCTCGCGCATTACGACGGCATCAAGGCGTTTTCGGAGACCGACCAGACCGCGGATCTGGAGGCGATCACCGTGCCGATGCTGGTGCTGCAAGGTGATGACGACCAGATCGTCCCCTATGAAGACGCCTCGCTCGTGCAGGCGAAACTGCTCAAGAACGCCACGCTGAAGATCTACAAGGGCTTTCCGCACGGCATGCTGACGACGCACGCCCAAGTCCTCAACCCCGATCTGCTGGCGTTCGTGAAAAGCTGACCACCCGTCAGGATCGGCCCGCAGCGTAATCTGAATCCCGCTGCGGGCCGATACCTTGGACCCTGACCGTCAGCAGGGATCGCGCGGCGCTTGCGTCGCCTGTTGCCGCCACAGCATCCACGCCACCCCGGCCAGCACTGCCGTCGCCGCAAGCAGCACCGCCCACAGCACGATGTTCCGCGTCGGCGCCCCCGCATCGCCGAGCGCCGACAGTGTCATCGTCGCGGCCGGCACCGACACCAGGCGCGCTTCCCCCGGCCTGCCCTGCCCATCGGCGAGATCGGCGGGCGACAGGAACACGTCCTTCGCCGCAACGCGCCCGGCCGCCAGCGTGAACGGCGCGGTGCCGCTGGCGAGGAAGATCACGCCGCGGTCCGCGAAGCCGATCCGCAAGCGCGGCGCGACGGTGAACCCCGCACTGCGGGCATCGGCCTCGATCCGGATCGCACGCGGCGCGTCGCCGGACAGAATGATGTCGCGCCCGCCATCGCTGCGCGCGACGCCTTGCCCCAGCAAAGCCCAGGGCTGCTCACGATCGTCCCGCCCCAATATGCGAACCGGAACGACGCCATCGCCCTCGACCGGTATCACCCGCAAGCTCGCCATCGGCGTCGCGAACGGCACCGCGAATTCGACAATGCGCGCGTTACCGGACGCAGGCGCGGGCGCCTCAGCCTCGACCGTTTCCGAGGTCGCCGCACCGTTCGGCTTCACGTCGAGCAGGGCGCCACGGATCGCGACCGGCGCCAGCAACCGCGACCCCGCGCTCCACGTGATCCGCAGATACTCCCGCGCCACGGCGGCACCGTCCAACGCGACGATCGACGACCGCACCGCCTCGCCCGCGCGCCGATAGACCGTCGCCTCGCCCAATCGCCGCCACTCGCGCAGGTCGCCACTGGCCTCGACCGCCAACGTCACCGGTTGCCCCACCGGCAAGTCCGCGGCAACCGCAACCCGCTCGACCGCGCCCGACACCCGCCGCGCATCGAGCAGCACGCCCAGCAACACCGGCGCGCCGCCAGCCGCAACCGGCTCGCCGCGCACTTCGGCAACCTGCGCCGCACCGCGCCCGTCGAGCCTCAGCGACACGCCCGACACCTTCAGCGCATCGGGCGCACCGAGGATCGGCATCGGATCGAGCGACACATGGCCGACCACCGCGGACGCGCCTGCACGAGCGATCGGCATCGCCCGCCCCTTCGCATCGAACACGCGCAAATCATGCCCGTCGCGGGTCTGCAATCCTGCCAGCACCGCGGCCGGCAACGCCAGTCGCTGGACTTTCGCACCTGCCTCCACCGACAGCGGCAGGCGAAGCGCATAGCCTTCCGGCTCGCCATCCGATCCCGCCGGCGCCGCAGCGACCAACACTACGACGCCGACCAGTGCGCCCAACCGCCACCGAACCCCGCTCATGCCACCGCCCCGCGTTTTGCATCGTCCGGCACCGCCTTGGGTGGCAAAGGCGCCAGATACCCGACCAGCAGCATCAGCATCCCGACCGCGATAAAGGCGATGATCCGCGCCCCGCCGCCGGTCGCGTACATGTCGACCACTAGCAGCTTGACGACGGTCGCCCCCAACAGGCTCGCCCCCGCCAGCCACAGGCTGCGCGTCGCACGTCGATGCGCGACGACCATCAGCGTCAGCGCGATCACCGTCCAAAGGATCGCGATCCCGGTCTCTACCAGCGCATTGCCGAGCAGCGTATCCGCCTCCCATTCCACGCCCGCCAGATGATGCGCGGTTCGCAACCACGCCCCGTTCGCCGCGACGAAACCAAGCGCGGCGATCGGCAGCCAGATGCGCTTGCTCGCCAACAGCGCGGCGCCCGCCGGTACAATATCCGCGGCCAGCACCGCCCGCCGCCACAGCAACAGCACGCCCGCCGCCAACGCGACCATCACGTCGACCGGGTTGAGCACCGGCACGAACGGCAACGGCGCGGTATCGCCCGACGAGAACAGCGCGATCGCGACTGCGCCACTGAAGATGCCCAGCGCGATCGGCACCGCCGCCGTCCACGCATAGTGCAGGGCATGGCGATCGAGCGGCCACCGCGTTGCACCCCGGTCGCCGCGCAACGCGGGTCCCGCCCACAAGGTGAGGCCCGCCAGCACCGCCACTGCGCCGGCCAGGAACGTCACCTCGTTCCACGCCGTCGACCACAGCGCCGCGCGATCGATCCCGAACCACAGCATGTCGGCGAGCAGGACCACGGCCAACCAGACGCCCGCGACATGGCTTGCCGACGCCACCGCCCGCGTGCCCGGTGTCTCGACGCCGTCACGGTCGCTGCGGAACAGCATCCAGCCATGCACCGCGAGTGCGACGATCCACAGGAAACAGCCGGGCGACGACAGCACGGTGCCGCCCCGATCTGCCTGCCCGACGAAGCCGATCCACAACGCGCCTACACTCACGCGCGCCGGCCACGCCGCGACCGGCCAGTCGCGACGCCGCGCAATCGTCTGGAACGCCGCCGCGCTGACCAGATACGCCAGCATCGCCAACAGGATCTGCACGTTCGTCGAGAACACCGGCACAGGCGCCAACGATCGCTCGACCGCCGGATAAAGCCGCGTCGCCTCCATCATCCAGCCGATCCACCACGCCGCAAACCCGGTCAGGAACGCTGGCGTCGCGATCACAGCCTCGCCCCGCGCATAGGCCCGAGCAAGTCGCGTCTCGCCGGGCGCGATCGTCGCCTTCGCGAACCATGCCGTCGCGAACCAGCCGAGCGCCACCAGGATCGCACCGACGAACGCCGGATTGGCGAACGGCAGCGCCGCGACGTTATCGTCGAGCGTGCCGAGATACAGCAAGGTCGCGACGACCTGCAGCGCCAGTCCGAACAGCCGCGGCATCCAGCGTGCCTGCCGCATCCCGACCCAGAACGCGCCCGCGCCTTCCAGCGCCCACGCCGCCGAGGTCCAGCGCGCGCCGAGCGCAAGCGGGATCGCCATCGTGACGAAGCCGATGCCGATCGCCAGCATCGCCTCGTTCATCACGCGCAGCCCCTCCTGCTGTCCCCCACGCCGCCTGCGCCGTGCAACCAACGAGACACCCAGATACAGCGCCGCAAAGCCCAGTGCCGCAAACGCGCTGCCGAACGGCCGGTCGCCGATCAGCCCGACCTCGAGCCCGAACCCCGCCAGCGCCGGCCCGAACAACAACGTCGTATCGACCGCATTGCCGAACTTGCCCGGCGTCGCCCGCGTATAAAGCACCGCGGTCACGACGTAGATCAGCACCGAGACGATCAAGAATATCTGTGCGATCAGGAAATGCTCGGGCCGATACGCGGTCGCGCCCCACAGGCTCGCAATCCCGAACGTCGCGAAGAACCCGACCAGGTTCAGCACGCGCCATGTCCGCGCGCGGGCGATGAACAGGATCGCGAGGTTCAGGATCGTGCCGTACCCGAACAGGCCCATCACGTTGCCGCCCTCTCCGCCCAGCAGCAACGGCACCGCGAACCCGCCTGCGAACGCCGTCACCGCCAGCGCCTGCGAACGCTGCAACAGCGCCAGCGCACAGCCGAGCGCGCAGACCGCGATCATCAGCACGAACGCTGCGGACAGCGGTACGAGGTCGTAGAAGCGCGCCGCCCCGAACAGCGTCAAATAGATGATCGCGACGCCACCACCCTGCAGCGCCAGCGCGAAATCCGGACGCTTGGTTCGCGTCCGGAAGCCGATGCCGAGCAGCGCGATGCCGAACAGGCCGACCACCGCGAGACGGAACTCGATCGGGAACAGCCCCGCCGCCGCCGCATAGCTGGCAAGGAACGACAGTCCGACGAACAGGATCACGAGCCCGAGCCGGACGATCGTGTTGCCGCCGAACAGCCAGCCGCGCGCGGCCGCAACGCCGCTCGCCAACCAGCCCGGCTCACGCGGTTCGGCGGGCGTAGGTACAGACGCAGCGCGGTCATCCGAAGGCGGCGAACCCCAGCGGCTTCCCGCCGGCGTATCGAAATCGGTTAGTGCTTCACGTTGCGATACGACCTCCGGCGCAACCGTCGCGATCGGCGGCTCGGCCACCAACGGCTCGCTCGATCGCGGCGTAGTGCGGACTTCGGGCGCATCGGCGACACCGTCCCCACGATAACGCGGCGCGTCCATCAGTTCGTTGACGTGGGCCCGCAACAAGGCGACCTCGGCGCTCAGTACCGCCGTCTCGCGCACGATCTCGGTCCGCATCGCCCGCCGCAACGCCCAGCCGATGCACAAGCCAACCGCCCCGCCCAAGAATAAAGCGGTTTCTGAAAAGCTTCCGAGCACCCAGCCGAGCAAAGCACCGACTATCGCCATCCAGATTAGCATCGTCCGCGCTGCCCTCGCCTAGTCATCGCCCCACCTACTCATGGACGTCTTTGCACTAACATGGCGCAAGCCCCCCCGCCGGTCGAGCGTGATTGCGAATACGCGCGCCGACTAAATTTAAGCTGCATGATCCCGTTTCTCGATTTCGCCCGTTAAGTGCCTGCCCTGCAACGAAAGGGTGCAAGACCAGGGGAGATACCGATGCAGGGGATGCGTGCATGGTGGCGTTGAGCGAACGGCGATCGGTCGTCGTCATCAGCGACTGGGTCGACGGCTGGCCCCCTGCGGATCCCTCCACCGCACCGGCCCCTCGCGACGGATCGGCATGGCGCGCGCTCGATCCCGCGAGCCGACCCTGGATGGGTACTGCCGACCACCGCGAGCCCGTCGCCGGCGGGTATCTCGAACGCCTTCCACTAGCGCTGGTCGCCGCCGGAATCGTCGAGCAGGCCGAGATCTGGCATCACTGGCGCGGCGAAGGCGACCCGCCATTCCACCGCGATAGCCCGGTGCTCGCGCGCCGCGCCTTCCGCCTCGACCACGACCACGCACCGTTCGCCTCCACCGAGATGATCGACTTCGTGCGGACTTTTGGCGCGCCACACATCCTCGTCGTGCTCGGGCTAGGCGTCGCACCCGAACTGCTCGCGCTCTGCGAAAGCAGCATCATCCTCTACAATTCGATCGACGCGCCCTCGTTGCGCGTGCCGCCCGAAGTCAGCGAGCATTTCGATCTCGTCATCACCGGCGCGCAGTGGCAATCGGACGAAGTCGAGGCGCGCCACCCCGGCATGCGCACTGCGATCCTGCCCGTCGGTCCCGAATTCGCCGCGATCGACCAGTTCCGCCCGCTCGGCACGCCCAAGGATGTCGACCTGATCTACGTCGCCGCCGCACAACCGTATAAGCGCCACGACATATTGTTCGACGCGCTCGCTCAACTGCCGCGCGACGTGCGCGCACTTTGCCTGTTTGGCTATGGCGAGGACGCCGACGCGCTCCGCCAACGCGCCCGCGATCAGAACCTCTCGATCGAGTTCGTCGGACCACCGGGCGTCCCCATCGATGAAGTCAACCGCCTGATGAACCGCGCCAAGTTCGGCGTCGTCTGCGGCATCGACGACGGCGCGCCGGCGATCCTCACCGAATACATGCTCGCCGGCCTGCCGGTGCTCGCCAATGCGGGATTACGCTGCGGATTGCAGTTCATCCTGCCCGAGACCGGCATGACTGCTTCGACGACCGGGTTTGCCGATGCGATCCTTACAATGCGCGAAACCTACGCCGAATTCCGGCCCCGCGCCGCCGTATTGGAGCGTTGGACTTGGCAGCATAGCGTTGTGCGTTTGGGTGCGATTATCCAGCAAATACATGATGCAAAGCAATTACATTTGCATAGTCAGGTCTGAGGCGTGGGCTTAGGTTCGATCAACAACGCGGATGACCGCGGATTCGCGGATTGGAAGAGCGTGCACGGTATCGGACCTACTCCCACCCTCGCCACGACCGACGATACGAGCCCGCCGCCGCCGCTGATCTGCTTCTCGCATCTCCGCTGGGATTTCGTCACGCAGCGCCCGCAGCATCTGATGAAGCGGTTCGCGCAATCCCAGAGCGTGTTCGTCTGGGAAGAACACATCCCCTGCGACCATCCGCTGCCCTTCCTAGAACACCACCCGTTTCCCGCCGACAACGTGATCGCACTGCGCCCGCGCCTCCCGCATTGGTGGAACGCCGAGCAGATCGAGGCAGGCTTGCGGCAACTCCTCGACATGCTGGTCGCGACGAGCATTCGCGCCAAGCCTGTCCTATGGTTCTACACGCCAATGATGCTCCCGTTCGCCGAGCATCTGGATGCCGCCGCAGTCGTCTACGACTGCATGGACGAACTGTCCGCGTTCCGCTTCGCCGACCCCGCCCTGCTCGACCGCGAAGCCCGGTTGCTCGCGTGCGCCGACCTCGTCTTCACCGGCGGCTACAGCCTCTACGAAGCCAAGCGCGACCGCCACCGCGACGTCCACGCCTTCCCCTCGGCGGTCGATGTTGCGCACTTCGCTCGAGCCCGCACCGGTAATGTCGAACCCGACGACCAGCATCACATCCCCGGCCCGAAGCTCGGCTTCTTCGGCGTCATCGACGAACGCATCGACCTCGCACTGCTCGGCGCCGTCGCCGCAGCACGACCGGACTGGTCGTTCGTAATGATCGGCCCGGTCGTGAAGATCGACCCCGCGCACCTGCCACGCCGCGCCAACATCCACTGGCTCGGCGGGCGCGGCTACAACGAACTCCCCGCCTATCTCTCCGGCTGGGACGTCGCGCTGATGCCGTTCGCGATCAACGCCGCGACACGCTTCATCAGCCCGACCAAGACGCCCGAATATCTCGCCGGCGGCCTGCCGGTCGTCTCGACGCCGATCGTCGACGTCATCCGCCATTACGGCGACGCAGCAGCCGTCGCGATCGCCACCGACGCGACCGCGTTCGTCACCGCCTGCGAGGCCGCCCTAGCGCTTCCCCGCGAAGGCGCATGGCGCGACGAAGCCGACCGTCTGCTCGCCACGCAATCCTGGGACCGCACGCAAACCGCCATGGCAACCGAGATCGACCGCGTCTTAAACGGCAAAAAATACGCTCCCGCGCCAAGGCGCGAACGCTACGACACGCTAATCGTCGGCGCGGGGTTCGCCGGCGCGGTCCTCGCCGAACGGCTCGCGGCCGATAGCGGCCAGCGCGTCCTCGTCGTCGACCGCCGCCCCCACATCGGCGGCAACGCGTATGACGAGCACGACGCGGCGGGCGTGCTGATCCACCGCTACGGCCCGCACATCTTCCACACCAACTCCGCCGACGTGTTCGACTATCTCTCGCGCTTCACCGAGTGGCGCGCGTACGAACACCGCGTGCTCGCCAGCGTCGACGACAAGCTCGTGCCGATGCCGATCAACCGCACCACATTGAACGACCTTTACGGCCTGTCGCTCAAGGACGACGCAGAAGCCGCCGCCTTCCTCGCCAGCCGCGCGGAATCGGTCGAGGACATCCGCACCTCCGAAGACGTCGTCGTCGCCGCAGTCGGTCGCGATCTCTACGAGACGTTCTTCCGCGGCTACACGCGGAAGCAATGGGGCCTCGACCCGTCCGAACTCGATCGCGCCGTCACCGCGCGCGTGCCGACCCGCACCTCGACCGACGACCGCTATTTCACCGATAAATTCCAGGCGATGCCCGCCAACGGCTACACCCGGATGTTCGAGGCGATGCTCGATCACCCCGGCATCACGCTCGATCTCGGCGTGGAATATCGCGACGTGATCGACCGCATCGACGTCGACCACATCGTGTTCACCGGCCCGATCGACGAGTATTTCGACTTCCGCTTCGGCAAGCTGCCCTATCGCAGCCTCCAGTTCCGCCACGAAACGCACGACGTCGCGCAGTTCCAGCCGGTCGCGGTCGTCAACTATCCCGACGAAACCGTGCCGCAGACGCGCATCACCGAATACAAGCACCTCACCAGCCAACTCCACGCGAAGACCAGCATCAGCTACGAATTCCCGAGCGCGGAGGGCGACCCGTATTACCCGATCCCTCGCCCCGAAAACCAAGCCCTGTTCAAACGCTACGAGGCACTCGCCGATGCGGAGGAAGGCGTGACCTTCGTCGGCCGGCTCGCGACCTACCGCTATTACAATATGGACCAGGTCGTCGGCCAAGCACTCGCCACCTATCGCCGCATGGTCGCGAAGTCCGCCGTCCTCGAAACCCCCGTGATGGCCGCCGAATGACCCGCATCTGCCTGCTAACCGACAGCCTTGCCCCGTCCGGCGTCGGCGCGCACATGATGACGCTCGCCGAAGGATTGGGCGGAGACGAGATCGTCCTCGCTGCGCGTCCCGGCACTGGCCTGCTCGAACACGCCGCCGCAAAGGGTTATGCGGTGAAAGCGCTCGACGACGATGCGGGCCTCGCACGCTGGCTCGACCGCGCCGCGCCCGACATCGTCCACGTCCATGCCGGCATAGGCTGGGAAGGCCACGCCGCTGTCCGCGCCGCGCACGCGGCGGGCGTCCCCGTGGTCCGCACCGAACACCTCCCCTACCTCCTCACCGATCCCGCGCAGCGCGACGAGCACCGCGACACCTCGGCCGCGCTCGCACGCCTGATCTGCGTCTCGGACGCAGTCGGCGACAGCCACCGCGCAGCCGGCGTCGATCCGGCCCTCGTCGCCACGATCCACAACGGCGTCGGCGCACACAAACCCTCGCGCTCACGCGACGCCCTCCGCAGCGAATGGGGCGTCGGCGATGCCCCCGTCCTCCTGATGGTCGCGCGCTTTGCCGAGCAAAAAGGCCACGCGCTCCTGCTCGACTCGCTGCCAGCAATCCGCGCCGCACATCCAAACGTGATCGTGTTGCTCGCCGGCGACGGCCCCCTCCTGACGCAAACAGCACGCGCCATTGCGGCAAAGGGACTAGCCGGCACCGTGTGCATGCTCGGCCCCCGCAACGACGTCGCCGACCTGATGACGCTCGCCGACCTGCTCGTCCTGCCCTCCGCGTTCGAAGGCCTGCCACTAGTCGCGCTCGAGGCAATGGCCGCCGGCCTCCCCGTCGTCGCCACCGTCGCGCCCGGCAATGCCGAAGCGATCGAGGACGGCGTCACCGGTCGCCTAACCGCCGCCGACCCGGCCAGTTTCGCCGAAGCGATCGTCACGCTGCTAGCCGACCGCGATAGCCTGACAACGATGGCCAGCGCGTCGATCGAACGCCAGCAAGACCTATTCTCGGCCGATCGCATGATCGCCGACACGCGCGCGGTCTACGCTGCCGTGCAAGACCAGACAGACACCAAACATAAGGGAGACGGCGTGGAGCGGACACGGATCGGGTTCATCGGCGCGGGCGGCATCGCCAATCGCCATTTCGGCGTGCTGGAGCAGTTCGACGACGTCGCGATCGTCGCGGTCGCCGACGTCGACATGGCCCGCGCGACCGAAGCCGCCGCCCGCTTCGGCGCCCGCGCGTTCGACGATGCCGCGGCGATGCTGGCCGCGGTCGACCTCGACGCGCTCTACATCTGCGTGCCCCCCTTCGCGCACGGCGAACCCGAACGCCTCGCGATCGAACACAAGCTGCCGTTCTTCGTCGAAAAGCCCGTCGCGCTAGACCTCGGCACCGCAGAGGACGTCGCCGCCGCAGTCGACCGGCTCGGTCTCGTCACCGCGGTCGGGTATCACTGGCGCTATCTCGACACCGTGGACGAGGTGAAGGCGCTGCTTTCGGCGACCCCCGCCCGCCTCCTGTCCGGTTATTGGCTCGATTCCACGCCGCCCCCGCGCTGGTGGTGGAAGAAGGACGCATCGGGCGGCCAGATGCTCGAACAGACGACGCATCTCGTCGATCTCGCGCGCTATCTCGTCGGCGACGTCGTGCGCGTCTACGGCCAGTCGGGCCATGTCGACCGCGCCGCCTTCCCCGGCCTCGACGTCGCGACCACCAGCACCGCGATGCTCACTTTCGCGAGCGGCGCGATCGCCAATTTCGCGTCGACCTGCCTGCTCAACTGGAACCACCGCGTCGGCCTGCACCTGTTCGGCGAAGGCCTCGCGATCGAACTGACCGACCGCGACGTGATGATCGACATCGGCCGCGGCCGTCCGGTCCGCGGCACCGGCAGCGATCCGGTCGCGCTGGAGGATCGCGACTTCATCGACGCAGTCCGTGGGGCTGAAAACCGCATCCGCTGCCCCTACCCCGCCGCACTCGAAACGCTCCGCTTGGCGCTGGCGATCGAACGCTCCGCCGTCGAAGGCCGCGCGATCGACGTCCGCGAGCGGGAGGTGATCCATGTCTGAGTGGCGCCACGTCCGCTCGCTCGGCGTCGAACGTCCCGGCCAGGCTTATTTCTTCGGCTATGACGAGGCACCTCCGGGCGACGGTCAAGTCCGGCTCGACCTCCTCTACACGGGGTTCTCTGCCGGCACGGAACTCACCTTCGTCAAAAACAGCAACCCGTATCTCCATTCGCGTTGGGACGCAGGCCGCGGCGTGTTCGTCCCCGGCGAACCGAGCGCGCACTATCCGGTGCCGTTCCTCGGCTACATGGAATGCGCGCGTGTCAGCGACAGCCGGGTAGACGATTTCGCCAACGGAGACGTCGTCGGCACGGTGTTCGGCCACAAGACCGGGCACACCGCGGACCCGTTCAACGACCTGCTGACCAAGCTCCCACCCGAGCTCGATCCGATCCTCGGCATCTATATCGGCCAGATGGGTCCGATCGCCGCCAACGGCATTCTCCACGCGGACGTAGAACTACTCGGCCCCAATGTCGTCAACCTCGGCGACGGCATCCGGGGCCGCCCCGCTTTGATAATCGGCGCAGGCATCGTCGGCATGCTGACGGCCTTGTTCGCGCAAGCCGCCGGCGCGAGCGAAGTCGTGATCGCCGACCCCTCCCCCTTCCGCCGCCTGCGCGCCGAATGCCTCGGCATCACCGCGATGACCGAGGACCAGGCTTGGGCCTACGCCAAGGCGCGCTGGCTGCACGGTGGCGACGATCGCGGCGCGGACGTCGTGTTCCAGACCCGCGCCGACGCCGCGAGCCTCCACGCCGCGATGCGCGCGCTGAGACCGCAAGGTACGGTGATCGACCTCGCCTTCTACCAGGGCGGTGCGGACCGGCTTCGGCTCGGCGAGGAGTTCCACCACAACGGCCTCAACCTCCGCTGCGCTCAGATCAACCGCGTCCCGCGCGGGCTCGGCTTCCAATGGGACCGCCGCCGCCTCGCCAACGAAACGGTGAAGCTGTTGCTCGCCCGCGGCCCCGAGATCCGCGCGCAACTCATCACGCACGTCGTCCCCTATGACGACGCGCCCGCCTTCATCGCGCGACTGGTCGGTGAGCGGCCCGAATTCCTCCAGATCGTCTTCAAGGTCGGCGATTGAGCACCGCACTCACTGCCGACGCCCGCCCGATCCGCATCCTGTTCGTCTTCGCCTGGCTCGTCGTCGGCGGCGAGGAGACGGAAGTGCGTCTGCTCGCCCAAGCGCTCGACCCGACCCGCTACCGGATCGAGGTCGTCGCCTGCTTCCGAAAAGACGGCATGCCCGAGCAGACGCACGCGCAATTGGAAGCGATCGGCGTCCCCGTCGACCGCACGCCCTACGCGCTCGGCTTCGACGAGACCGTCGCCTACCTCGCGAGCAAGCTGCCCGCGTACGACGTCGTCGTTTCGTGCCAGAACGTCGCGGACATCTATCCCGCGCTCGAACGCATGCACCTCCGCCCGCCATTGATCGAACATGGCGGCCTCGTCTCCGAAGCCCTCGCCGGCCCCAAGCACTTCACCGCGCGCTATGTCGGCGTCTGCGCCTCGATCCGCGACGCCGCCGCGAGCCGCATGCCCGGCCGCGAACACCACGCGGTCGAAATCCCGTCGATGGTCGACACGCGCGCCTTCGATCCCGCCCGCCGCGCGCCAATCCGTGCGACGCTAGGAATCGCCAACGACGTACCGCTGATCGGTTGGCTTGGCCGGCTCGACCCGAAGAAACGCGTCGAAGACTTCATCGAAACCGCCGCACTCGTCCACGCCCGCCACCCCCGCGCGCGCTTCGTGGTGATCGGCGGACCGGACGCCTTCATCCCCGAATACGCCGCCGCCCTCCGCAACCGAGCGCACGCACTCGGCCTCGACACCGCCCTGACCTTCCTCGGCGACCGCGACGACGTGCCCGACCTGCTCGCCGCGCTCGACATCTTCGTCTGGCTCTCGCGCGGCGAAGGCATGCCGCACGTGATCGCCGAAGCCGGCGCCGCACACCTCCCCGTCATAGCAACGCGCGACAACGGCTCCGAACAACAGATCGTCGACGGTATCAGCGGCCTGTTCGTGCCCCATGAAGCCCCGCCCGCGGTCGCTACTGCGATCACGAAACTCATCGAAAACCCGGCACTGCGGACCCGCCTCGGCACTGCCCTCCGCGCCAAGGTCGACAGCGAGTACGCCGTCGCCGCCGTCGTCCCCCGCTGGGAAGCCCTGTTCGCCGAAGTCCTATCCGACCGGCCACCTCGCCCCCGGCCGACCGGCCTGTTCCGCAGCGTCCTGCAAGGCGGCTTCGAATCCTCCACGCACCGCCGCGCGCACGACCGCAAGCGCGTCGACGTCATCGCCGCCAGCCACCACGACACCCTCGCCGCGCATGATTACGGCGAACTCGCCAAGCTCGGCATCCTGACGGTCCGCGACGGCCTGCGCTGGCATCTGATCGAACGCGAACCCGGCCGCTACGACTGGTCCAGCCTCGACCGCCAGCTAGAGGCCGCCAAGACGATCGGTACCGAAGTCATCTGGGACCTGCTCCATTACGGCTGGCCCGACGACATCGATATCTGGACGCCCGCCTTCGTCACGCGCTTCGCCGCCTTCGCCGCCGCTGCCGCGCGCCATATCGGCCCGGCCGCCCCCGGCGAGACGCGCTTCTACGCCCCGGTCAACGAGATCTCGTTCTTCGCCTGGGGCGGCGGCGACGCAGCCTATCTCAACCCGTTCGCCCGGGGTCGCGGCTACGAACTGAAGGTCCAACTCGCCCGCGCATCGATCGCCGCGATGGAGGCGATCCTCGCGGTCGACCCTGCCGCAAGGTTCGTCCACGCCGACCCGGTCATCAACGTCATCACCGACCCCGCTCGCCCAAACGACGCCCCCGCCGCGGAAGGCCACCGCCTCGCACAATACCAGGCGTGGGACATGATCGCGGGCAAAGCCTGGCCCCAGATCGGCGGACGCGCGCCATTGCTGGATATCGTCGGCGTCAATTTCTACCACAACAACCAGTGGATCCACGGCGGCCCACCGCTGTCGTACGACCATCCGCTGAGCCGCCCGCTCCACGCGATCCTCGCCGACGCCTACGCGCGCTACGGCCGCCCGATCTTCATCGCCGAAACCGGCATCGAGGGCAGCGCCCGTCCCGCCTGGCTCCGCATGATCCTGCGCGAGGTGAAGATCGCCCAGTCGCTCGGCGTGCCCGTCGAGGGCGTGTGCCTCTACCCGATCCTCGACCACCCCGGCTGGGACGACGATCGCTACTGCCCCAACGGCCTGCTCGCCTGCTCGCCGGTGCTCGCCGACCGCGTACCGAACGCCGCGCTCGCCGACGTTATCCGGCAGGCGCAGGGGCCCGATATCCTGCGTTAACTTGCGCCCCGATACTGATCGAAGTCGATACGATCGAGGGGACATTTCCGCGACCACGTCGCGTTGACGGTTGCCACAAAGGCATGCGGAGAGAGATCACATGGCCATTAAATTTGCAGGAACGATGAACGCGATCAATCGCGGGCTCGACGCGACCAAGCCCACCAAGGGTGCCGACATGGTCGAGGATTGGGAAGCCGCATTGGCCGATACCGACGTCTCCGGTGCCAAGGGTATCCTTCGCGACCTCGGTTCGCTGCGCAAGCAGTTGGAGAAGGACACGCCCGACGCGGACCGCGTCCACGCGCTGCTCCACCGCCTCGGCACCGCGACCACCAAGATCGCCGACAAGGCCGACAAGTCGCAGGACAAGCTGAAGGCCCTCGGCGAAGCACTGACCGAAGCCGGTGAGGACGCACCGGACGAGGAAGAGGACGTCGCCGCCGCCGCAGCGCCCAAGCGCGCGCGCAAGAAGGCCTGAACGAAAAAGGGCCGGCGATCGCGGGATCGCCGGCCCTTTTCCTTAGTTACGGCTCAGGCGCTGACCGCCTCGGCCTTCGGATTGACCTTCGACGTCGCCATCGCGGTCAGCTTGTCGTCGGTCGCATATTCCTCGTCGAGCGTATCCTTCAGGATCGCCGCGATCTCGCTGCGACCAAGCTGGTTCGCCCACGCGATAAGCGTACCATAGCGCGTGATCTCGTAATGCTCGACCGCCTGCGCCGACGCGATCAGCGCCGCGTCGAGTACCTTCTTGTCGGCGATCTCGCCTGCGACTTCGTTCGCTTCCTTGATGATACCGTCGATCGCCGGGCAGGTCACGGCCTTGGCCTTCTCGCCCAACAGCTCGAAGATCCGCTCCAGGCGAACGATCTGCCCCTCGGTCTCGCGCAGGTGCGTTTCAAAACCCTTTTTGAGACCCGGCGCGGTCGCCTTTTCGGTCATCTTCGGCAGCGCCTTGGTGATCTGGTGCTCGGCATAATACACGTCCTGCAACTGGTGCAGGAACAGGCCTTCGAACGTCGCGATGTCCTTGGAAAACAGGCCCATGATCATATCCTCGCATTGCTGGTGCACGCGAAGCGAAATGCTCCGGTGGTGGGGAAACGCCCTTACCGCGGGGTAAGTTTCGTCTCCCCAGCCACCGAAGCCTCCTGGGATCAGCCCTTCAGCTTGGCCGCCGTCTCGGCGATCCGCTTGCCCTGGTAGCGCGCACCGTCGAGCTCTTCCTTGCTCGGCATCCGGCTGCCGTCGCCGTCAGAGATCGTCGTCGCGCCGTAGGGCGATCCGCCCTTGACCGTGTCGACGCCCATCTGCGCCTGGAAGCCATAGTCGAGCCCGACGATCGTCATGCCGTGATGGATCAGGTTGGTGATGATCGAGAACAACGTCGTTTCCTGGCCGCCATGCTGGCTCGCGGTCGAGGTGAACGCACCGCCGACCTTGCCGATCAGCGCGCCCGAGAACCACTGGCCGCCGGTCGTATCCCAGAACTGTGCCATCTGCGCAGGCATCCGGCCGAAACGGGTCGGCGCACCGACGATGATCGCGTCATACTGCTCGAGCGCGGCGGGGCCTTCGATCTCGGCATGCGCGGTATCGGTCTTGAAGTGCGCCGCCTCGATCACCGCCTGCGGTGCGGTTTCGGCGACGCGGCGGATGTCGACTTCCGCCCCACCGGCGCGCGCGCCCTCGGCGACGGCGTCCGCCATCTGCTCGATATGGCCGTAGGACGAGTAATAGAGCACGAGAACCTTGGTCATGGGTATTTCCTTCGAGTTCCCCTCCCGCTTGCGGGAGGGGTTAGGGGAGAGCAGTTCCGGGTGGGATCGCGGGAGGAAGCCCCTCCCCCGACCCCTCCTGCAAGCGGGAGGGGAGTATTACTCCGAGTCTACCAGAACGATCTCGGCGTCCTCTTGAGCCGTGATCGTCACCGTCTGGCCGCCCCTCAGCGCCGCTCCGTCGCGCGCGCTCAAGGCTTCGTCACCGATCGTGATCGCACCGGTCGCCGGCACCAGATACACGTGGCGTCCCTCGCCGACCGCATAGTCGACGCTGTCGCCAGCCTTGAGCGTAGCCGCCAGCACCCGCGCATTCGCCCGGATCGGCAACGCATCGCC
>Ga0308164_10000855_pt1 | contig 41156 bp, 53 predicted proteins | sample PhyTR2_FD_201031 | JGI IMG/M metagenome (GOLD analysis project Ga0308164, IMG submission 201031) | Phyllosphere microbial communities from UC Gill Tract Community Farm, Albany, California, United States - DLSLT.R2 | ecosystem: Host-associated > Plants > Phyllosphere > Unclassified | place: USA...
ATTTAGCTGTATGGAAGATCGCACCGCCCAAGGGCGGGCATCAGCGGGGTGATAATGGTGTTTTTTTTCAACAATATCGTGCCGCTTTTCATGCACTTACGTGCATAAATACATTGCGACATTCATCAAACGATGTATAATGGTTCTATCAAGTCAGCAGTGATTTGAACGGTACGCCCCGAACGGCGCTAGGAATAAAATTATGAACATTCAAGAAGCCCTCAATGTTTTCGGTTTAACTGGTGAAGTTAATCAGGCAGAGCTGAAAAAAGCATTTAAACGCCTCGCTGTTAAATATCACCCAGATAAAAACCCTATCGGCGCAGAAATGATGAAAATGATTAATGCGGCGTATGAATTCCTTACTAATAACATTGGGAAAATAAATCAATTTCAATCACAAAATGAAGAGGATGTGTATAACTACAGTGATGAAATTGAAAGTGTATTAAAAACGATTGTGACGTTGGAAGGGGTAATATTCGAAGTGATAGGAAACTGGGTTTGGATTCGAGGTGAAACTAAAAATCATAAAGAGATACTTAAATCGCTAAAATGCAAGTGGGCACCTAGTAAAAAAGAGTGGTATTACAGACCAGAGGAGCATAAAAGTGTTTACAACAGGAAAACACACACCATCGAAGAAATCCGCGAAATGTATGGAACAAATGGACAAAGAAAAGCAAAAGGTAAAAAACAATTAGAAAAAACAAATTAATACAAGGCGGGGAAACCCGCCTTATTTTTTTATCTTATGTTGAATCAAATATCAAACGATGTATAATGGATTTATTGAATTGATAATTATCACTACAGCAGAGGGTTTCACGATGGAAAAGAAAACTAAAGAATTAGTTGTAGGTGACATGGTTCTAAATGTTCTAAACCGGTCTTATTATCCGCTCGAAGCGGTGGAGAAATCAGGTTCCGGGTATATCGTTACCATGACCCCCGCAAATATAAACGGCAATCGATACTACGCAGAATACGCAACCCGCCATCAAATCCAGGCTTAACTCACACCGCTTAATTTAATATTGATGAATATAAAAGTTGCATTGGATATCAAACGATGTATAATGAATTTATTGAATCAATAGCGATTCGATCGGTACACCCCGTAGGTGATTGGAGTAACGAATGTGAAAGAATCTAACCGCAATTTTGATACCCTCCGCTTATCCCGCTTTGAAGTCGTATTTATTGCAGAAAATTCTTTTGGTGAAGTTGTGATTTGCCGTTATATCACAAATGCACTGAATAAATTTGATGCGGCTTTCCAATTCGGCCAAAACAACAAGGGTTATAACTATGTTGTGAAGGAAGTAAATGAAGTAATTCAAGCCATCTAAAAAAGAAAGCCGGGTTGCGCTAACAATCCGGCTCTCAGGCAAATCTAAGACTGTCGAGGAATTAAAAATGCCAATTGATATTATACAGCTCGCAAAACAACTCGCAAGCGGAAAACAAACCCGTATACCGGCAATGAAAGCACATGCATGGGACGATTTGCGTTGGTGGGTCGATTACCTGCGGGGGTATGCTTTATGAAAACTAAAGTGATTTACACGAAGTCAATTCACTATTACAAGGCAGGAGTTAAACGGCTTTTTGAGCACCGATATGGCTTAACGATGGAAGACGTTTCTTTGAGTTCGGATTTCATTCTCCAAGCGTATGAGGCGAAAGAGTCCCCAGAGCAGTTAGTTGAGTGGTGCGGTGAAAAATACGATTTAACAAGGATTAGATGATGAAATAAAGGGGGCTAAGGCTCCCTTTTTTATGCCCGAAAGGGCATGTAGGGGGAAAAGAAAAAGAAAGATGAGCGCCGCTGTAACATTCCCCCGAAGCCGCCGTAGGCGTAATTAACCCACATAACGCAAAATCCCCCCCCTCCGCCCTGCAAAGCCTAAATCAACTCGCCGCTACACTGAACGTTTTTAACGCTGGCAACGGTGAGCGGGCTGGGCGACGCTAAGCGGCGACCTGGGCGTGATTTCCGTTGTCTTGATGGGTGAGCATAGCGAACACATCTAGAGGCGTTAATTCTATGGTTTAAAAGCAAATATTGTAATTTCATGATTTTAAAGCAGAGTTAGGTATAGGCTTGTATCAGATCACCATCTGCTGTAAATATAGTCACATATGCATGCATTCTGATACTATATGAACTATGTAAGAACGTTGCCGGAGATTCTCAAATGGGGGATGAAGTAAAGCATGTACAACTTAGACTGGATGTTGACGCATACGATATTTTAAAATCAGAAGCGACAATGGCAGGGTTAACACCGGCATCTTTATTAAAAAAGATCGCATTAGCTATTACAGCAACCAAAAGCACTGTTAACTATGAAATTAGCGACTTCGATTTTCAGGATAACTCGGAAAAGCTTAATGTTAAAGTTAGCATGGAGCTGAAAGAAAAATTGCAGCGTGAAGCTGCTAGAAATGGTTGGTCTTTGTCCAAAGAGTCGCGGTTTCGCCTGGCATCTTCATTGACCAACGCTCCAGCTTTTTACCCGGATGAAGTTGCAGAGCTTCGGAGGGCGAGGAACGCTGTTGATGTGGTAGGGCGTAATTTGCATTACATCATATCAAAAAAGCAGATGTTAACTATTAACGATGATGAATTTTTACAGGATGTTCACCGTCTTAATGAAAACATTGAAGCCTTGAAAAAACAGGTTGATACGTTAACAACCGCTGGGATTAATAGGAGTAACTTTAGGAAACGGGGAGGAAGAGATGGGCGTTAGTGTTGATAAAGAGTACAAGATTAGAAAGGCGCGGAGTGATCGAGCGTCAAAAAATCCTCTTGCACATAAAGCCAGGAATGGTGGTGCTGCTTATCAGAAAGGAGTAAAGCAGCGTACTACTTCTAAAGGTGCTAGTCGTGAAGTCATGGTTAAAATCACAGGTAATGCCAAAACAGCCCGAGGAATAAAAAATTCAATTAACTACATCAGTCGTGATTCTGATTTAAAGTTAAAAGATGATGAAGGGAGAGAATATGAAGGTGATAAAGATATTTCCGAAGCCTACGACTATATGATTTCCCCTGAGGATAAAACACGTCTTGATGATAACAAAAATCCTCATATAACACATAACATGATGTTCAATACAAATTCCATGGTCGGTGTTAGCCAGGATGATATGTTGGATTCGGTTCGGGATGTTATAAAAGAAAAATACCCCGATAATCGATTTATGATGGCTTATCATCAGGACACAGACAACCCTCATGTACACGTTGTTCTGCGTATACCTGACAATGCCGGTCATCGGATAAACATACGTAAGCAAGATCTCCGCGATTTACGCTCTGGTTTCGCACAAAAACTCCAAGACAAAGGCTATAACGTAAAGGCCACTCATAAGCATGACTTTGCACTTAAAACTAAAATAAAAGCAGAACCTGATAAAACGCGTAATCTTTATGAAGTGGTTGATTTTGGGAACACGCATTACAAAAACGACCCTAAAAATAAACGTCAAAACTATATTCAACTGAAAACGATAAAGGGCGAAAAGGAAATGACTATTTGGGGAACCAACTTAGCAAATGAGCTGCTCCGGGAAAAAGTGAATATAGGAAGTGTCATTAAGATAAAAAAGGAAGGGGAAACAACTGTTAAGGTTCCTTTGTTTGATAAGCAAGGTGAAGTCAAAGGCTATAAAGAGTCTAAGCGAAATAACTGGGTTGTTGAGAACAAAGGTGTGATTGGCATTGATAGAAAGGTTCAGTTTAACAACGTTGAAGTGCTGAATGATCCGCAACGTTTCATAAAACAGAGTGTCAGCATAAAGCAGTTCCAGGATGCTAAAATGAGTTTGTTGAAGCAACAACAGCAGAACAAGGTTGGAATAAAAGTGGGCGTGTTCAAGCTATAACCGCACGCGAATGGGAGTTAGAATTCACTCAGTTCATATAGATGATATATTTGATATATCCTATAGAACATATATTGTATAAATTGAGAGTTATCTTGCTGTAGATACAATGACAATATTTCATCGTATAGATGAAAATTTGCATGGTACTGCAAGTTGTTGAAATTGATCGGTTAATCTTTTTTAAGTAAGAACTGTGTAAAAAAGAATTTTTGTTTGTTTAAGAGGTTAAAGGCGATCGATTGATCTAGTAATGTCATAGTGGATGGATTTTAATTCTGGAATTTTGCATTTTTAATGGTTCTTCTTACTATTTAATTACCATTTGTTGGCATACTATCGTGGCCTTTTCTGCTTTCATTGGCCGTAAATTTTGATACTATGTGAATGTAGCAGTATATAGATAGATAACAACGTGATCGAGTCCTTCCTTCTTCCCCTCCATCTGGATCGGAAATGGCGTCAGCGTGGTATAACATCAATAGAATGTACGCGGCGGCATGGTTGGGTTGTTGATTTTGTCATACAGGGCTAAAACTTGGTTGGCAAAGCCATCATCATCGATATAGAAGTAGCATGTAGGAACGTTGAGGACTTTGGCGAATTGACGTGTCAATTCATACGTAGGGCGGTTTGTACCATGCTCATATTTTGATATACGAGCCCTTGCAGATACTTCATCGAGCCCACTGAGGACACCGAGTTTTTCCTGGGATAGACCTGCGTACTTACGTGCAACCTTCAATCTCTTCGGAACCATTATAAAACCTGATAAGTAATTGAAACATTGGCACACGTTTATCATCACTTATCATTTATAATGTTGCCTTTTTAGCAACATCAGGGAATCACCAAACAACAACGAGAGTTGCACATGTCATAGATTTGCATAATACTGTACATCCATACAGTTATGGCGTGGCACGTATTGGGGATATCCACCTGGATCGCTCAGGGCGTCAGCGTGGAAAAGGAGGTTCTATGAAGGGTTGGTTTCTGCTTTACCATAGTCCGAAAGCCTACAAGCAAATCCTTGCAGGGTTTGAGCGGTTGTCGGTCACTCATTACACACCATTACTGACGGTGATCACGAAACGGGCAGACAGCAAGACGAGCGTGCGCATCAACCAGCGGCCTCTTTTCCCTGCTTATCTGTTCTTGTGCTTTGACCCCGAAGTTGTTCACACGACGAAAATCACCCAGCTCATAGGTGTGAATGAATTTGTTAAGATCGGCGGTAAGATTCGTCCTCTCCCTGAGGCAGTTATCGCAGGTTTACGATACCTTGAGTTGACGGAAGTTGATAAAAGTGATCAATCGGTTTCTTACAGTAATGTCCCTGTTGACCTTCTGGCTAAACTTGAAGAAATCAACGGGCAAAGTGAACCTGTAAATCGAATGGCTTCTCTCATCAACTTTCTCGATGGCTACGTTAGAACCGCGCATTAACTGATAAACGTAGCACATTATCTAAATATAGATTTTTCATAACCGCTGGGGAAACTCAGCGGTACTTTTTTGCATCCTTATCAGGAGACTTCATGTCATCAAATACAGGTCTTGATCGTATAAAAAAGCCATCAACGGCAGGAGGTGTAATTTACATTGGCGCTCCTCGAAAGCAAGTTGTTGAAAAACTGGCAATCGAAGTGTCATTTATGACGGGGAAACAGATCACCACGGCACAATTCTTTCAGTACCTGATCGACCTCTATGGAGAGAGGGCAAAAAACGAAATTATTAAGGAAGTAGGTAAAGATAGAAAATAACTGCCGCTACCATTTGGAGCGTCTATGAATTTTTTAGTTAGATACACATGGCATTCACTTCTCATCGGCCTTTTTATTTTCTGGACGGCCGCTTTTTATTTACTGTTTTGACTTAGAGGTCATCATGATTTCTACAACAACATTTATCGCACTTGCGATGCAGTGCGCGGCCACTGTTCACCCTGATACTGCGATGGATGTTGTCAGGGTTGAATCAGGACTTAATCCCTATGCTATTGCAGAGATAATTCCAAAAGAACAAAGGATAAAAGATGGGAAGAGCGTTATAACTCATCTTCCAAATAATAAAAAAGATGCGCTTTCCATCGTTAGAAACATCGAATTGAAAAAACGACGCTACTCGGTTGGATTGATGCAAATTACGAGCACTAACTTTGACAAGTTCAATGTTGATGCTGAAAAACTGTTTAACCCTTGCACCAATCTAACTGTATTCGAAAAGATACTCACCGACTGCTACACCAGGGGAAAAACGCTCAAGAACGCGTTGAGCTGCTACTACTCCGGTAATTTTAATACCGGGAAAAAGAAAGAGTCTGAGTTCAATAAGACAAGTTATGTTGAACGTATTGGCTATCCTGATTCACCAGGGAAAACTTTTGTTGTTCCAAGTACTAAATATGACAAAGCTACAGATAAAACAGGAGAGGATAAAAGGGAAATTAAGGATAAGAAGGTCATCACATTATACCCAACCACGTTAATTCGCGGCGAATTCATCGCCGATAACCATACACTAAATAGGTAATATTATGTTCAAGACTGCTCGTGATTTTAAAAACAAGTTCCTGTTGGCTATCGTCTCGTTGACGGCTGCTTCATCTGCAAATGCGGCTGGGTTGACTAAAACAGAGGAACTGCTTCAAAAGGTATTTGAAGAAGCACACTCACTTGTTGGTGTCGTCGTCGCGATTGCGGCGATGATCGTCGGCTTCCGTTGCTTGTTCCGTGGTGAGTCAATCAAGGACTGCTGGGGCGTTATCCTCGGGGCTGGCATCATCTCTGCTGCGGCAGAGATCGGTAAGTGGCTTTCTTAAGTTTCAGGGGGCTGCATGGCAACCTTATTTAAGGCATTAGCACGGCAGCCGGTATTACGCGGGATTGGTGTCCCGCTTATTCCGTTCGTTGTCGTAGAAGGCGCGCTGATTACTCTCAGCGCTAACGTAAGCTGGTTGTGTCTTATTCTCGCAATCGCGGCATGGTTCATCATGCGAAGAATGACCAATGAAGATGAGTCGATATTTCATCTCATTTGGTTGAAATATCAAACGCGTGGTGTGTTTAAAATGAATCGTCATTATGACGCCACTGTTATTTCAGCCGCTCAATATGATGCGGTTGATATGTCGGAGATAATCAACAGCATGAAATTGAATGAGCGTATGCCGCTGGAAAAAATCATTCCTTATTCATCTCACATTGATACTCAAATTGTTAAAACAAGAAACACCGATGAAATTGCCACTTGGGAAATTTTGGGTGTGCCTTTCGAGTGCGAAAAAGATGATGATTTGAAAATTATAAACAATCAATTAAACACCATGCTCCGGTCGTGGGAGGGTAAGCCGGTCACGTTTTATACTCACCGTATTCGTGAAGAGTTTTATGATCACTTGCATACACTAAGTGGTAATGTTTTTGCTGACGAAGTTAGCGAAAAATATTATGCAAGTAGTCCTGATACAAAACTGTTCCGCAACCGTATTTTTTATACTGTGTGTTATATGCCTTTTACCAAGGAGCAAAAGGCACAAAACGCGATGCGTAAACCTGCCGAGAAAAAGAAGGCTATTGAAGAAACTCTGCCTGAGATGCGCGAAATAATCAGTAAATTAAGTGCGTCGCTTAAACGCTTTCATGCAAGGCCGCTAGGCATGTATGAAGATGAAACTGGTGTTTATTCTTCACAACTCAGCTTTTATCAGTATTTGTTATCGGGTATCTGGCAAAAGGTACGCTTAACTAAAACGCCATTTTATGAAGTTTTGGGTGGTGTTGATTTGTTTCTTTCACAGGATACCGGGCAAGTTAATACGGCGAGGTCTAAACGCTTCTTCCGCTCCATAGAAATCAAGGATTTTTGTGAGCAGACCGAGGCAGGGCTAATGGATGCGTTGTTATACCAACCGGTGACGTATGTATTAACGACTTCATTCAGTGCTATGGGGAAACGGGAAACGATCACCAGCATTGATGACAAGCTAAAGCACTTAAACAGTGCCGGTGATGAAGCTGAGTCGCAATTGGTGGATTTGAAAGTTGCGAAAGACCTTGTGACATCGGGTGTCATTTCGTTTGGCCGCTTCCATTACTCGCTAATGATATACGCAGATACGATGGATGAGCTGGTACGTGACAGTAACGCTATCGTGACCGTTCTCGAAGATCTGGGGCTTATCGTATCACTGTCGATGTTGTCGTTGGGTGCGGCGTTCCTGGCTCAGTTGCCGGGGGTGTATCATCTTCGTCCGCGTCTGGTGCCGGTCAGCAGTCAGAACTTTGTGGATATTGAGTCATTACATAATTTTTTCGCCGGTAAGCGCGACGGTGTTCCCTGGGGGGAGCCGTTGGTGCAGTTGAAAACACCCTCAGGCGGAAAATATGACCTCAATTTGCATAACACGCTAATGGGTATCGATGAGCGGGGAAAGAAGACGCTCGGCCATGCTGATATCCTCGGTGCGTCCGGGTCAGGTAAAACGGTGTTGATGCTGTTCCTGGCCGCAATGGCTCAGAAGTGGCGCAGGGAGGATTTGTTCCCCAGCAATGTGAAATCCAAACGGCTGACGACGGTGTATTTTGATAAAGACCGAGCAGCAGAACCGGGGATCAGGGCGTTGGGGGGGCAGTATTTCATGGTTAAAAGTGGTGAAGTTAGCGGATTCGCGCCCTTCATGTTGGAACCCACCAAGCGCAATATCATTTTCATCAAGCAATTGATGAAAATTCTGTGTACAGCAAATGGCAATACGCTTTCAGAGCGTAGAGAAAAGATGCTCAATGACGGTATCAACCGGGTAATGAAATTGCCTAAAGAGCTTCGTGCTTTTGGTGTTACGAAACTCCTGGAAAATATCAGCGAGCCATCAACAGCAGAAGCCCGGGAAGATGGCCTTAAAATTCGATTAGCAAAATGGGCTCAGGGCGGTGATTTAGCCTGGGTGTTCGATAACGATAACGATACTTTCGATTTGAGTGAGTATGATATATTCGGCATCGATGGCACTGAGTTCTTGGATAATCCCGATGTTTGTCCCGCCATATCCTTCTATCTTCTATACCGTGTTACCAGCTTGCTCGATGGTCGTCGTTTAATTATTCAAATGGATGAATTTTGGCAATGGATCGGTAATGAGGCTTTCGCCGATTTTGTTTATAACCGTCTTAAAACGATGCGTAAACTTAACGGACTGATGATCCCCGCGACGCAATCGCCAGAGGAGATTATAAAAAGCAGTGTGTCAGGGGCAATGCGTGAACAATGTACAACGCATTTCTATATGGCGAATCCTAAGGCCGACTATGACGAGTACGTGAATAAGCTGAAAGTCCCCGAGCGGTATTTTAATATTATTAAAAGTCTTGATCCGTTATCGCGGCAATTTCTTATCGTTAAATCACCTTTGCATAAAGGCGACCTTAATGATTTTGCTGCGCTTGTTACATTGGATTTATCCGGTCTTGGTGTAACCACCAAATTACTCAGCGCTGATAAAGACGATCTGGAAATCTTCGACTCAATCTTTAAAGAAGGCATGAAGCCGGACGAGTGGGTTGATTCGTACCTAAAACTAGTTGCATAAGGAATTACTATGAAAAGCAATAAACTGACTGCATGTGTGCTGCTGGCTGCGTTGTTTTCTCCATCGGCTTCAGTATTGGCCGGGGGTATTCCGGTTTTTGATGGTGTTAGCAATATCCAACGCGCCCAGGAGTTCGTGCGGGAGATGCAAAACTGGCAACAGACAGTTCAGCATTATAAGAGCCAGCTTCGTTCTTATCAGGATCAGCTTGCAACGGCGACCGGCGTGCGTGATGTACAGCAGTTCATTAACCAGGCCAAAAGTATGAAAAACGAGATAAAGGCACTTCAGGAACGTGGCTTGAGCCTGAATGACTTTATTCTCAGTGATAACCTGCCTACTGGCGATTTAGAGCGTATTTACGACAAGTATAAGTCGTTTGATGTTTGCGATCCGAAAGCCGATTCGTCAATTGCCACCGTGTGTAAGCAGGAAGTGGTCAATAAAGCCTGGCAGATAGAGCAGACTTCGGAGGTTGAAAAGAAAATCAACGATACGCTGACCAATATTAACCAGCTGGCCGATCGCATTAGCTACTCCAAGGACAGCAAAGAGTCACAGGATTTGGCGAACAGTATCCAGGCGCAGAGTGTGCATTTGAACGTGCTCTCTACGCAATGGGAGATGAACATTAAATCTGCTGAGCAGCGTGATAAACTGTTGGAAGCGAAACGACAAAAAGCGTTTCGTGAGCAACAGGCAAAGGCGTCTGTACCTACTTACTAAAAGGGAAGATCATCATGAAATTTAACGTCGCGACCATCACTGTCATTACTGCCGCAGTATTTACTCTTTCAGCCTGTAAAGATGAGATGAAATCCGAGACCTGGTACAAAAGCCACGCTGACGAAACATTTAAGGTCTATAAGAAGTGTCTTGAAACGGGGGAGGGTAGTCAAAACTGCGAGAATGCTCGTCATGCTGCTCGTTTATTTTCTGTTTCTGGTGATCAATCTCAACAAGATAAGTTTACGGACTTAATAAATGGGAAGTAGATACTAGAGGGTTAAATAATGGCGGGTTCAGGTGACGGACTTTTTGTCCATTTTGATAAAACCGTCATGGATGCCCTGCATGCTGCAACGCAGGGCAAGATGATGGCATATGCCGGATTAATGGCAACTCTTATTCAAGCTTCAATATCACTCTATGTTTTAGTTTCAGGTTATCGAATTTTAGCAGGAAAGCTGCAACGTCCGGTTGAAAGTATCGTTTGGGATTTGGCTAAAATGTCAGTGATTTTGGCATTCATGCTCAATATCGGTGGTTATCTAAATTTAACTATTGATGCCCTTAATGGTATGAGAGACGGTTTTGCGTCAGTATCTGGAAAAGGTGATAGCCCTTGGGCGATGTTAGACTCAATGTGGGAGACAACGGGAAAGCTTGGTACTAAACTTATTGAATTAGATCCATCTACCTATGTTAAATTGGATGGTGGTATTGCTGCTTTGTTTGCTTGGATTGGTGCATTGGTAACTATGCTCGTTTCTGCCGCTGTATTTGTCATTGCGGAAATCACCATGTTAATTATGGGAATAGTTGCGCCAGTATTTATTTTTTGCATGCTATTTGGATTCTTACGGCAGATGTTCAATAACTGGTTGCAAATTATATTCTCAAGCATACTAACTATTTTATTCGCAACTCTGTTTATCGGAATAAGCATCGGACTATTTAATGATATATTAACTAAGGCCAATGCGATGGCAAATGCTAGTAATCTTATTGTTGTTGGTGCTCAAGCTTGCGCCACAGGATTGCTTGCAGCCGTTCTGGTATGGCTTTCCAGTAAGTTCGCCACACAGCTCGCTGGTGTTGGCGTTGAAGGCACAATGCAGGCAGCGGCAGCAATGGGGGTAGGGGTTGGGTTGTTTGGTGCCTCTAAAGCTGCGCAGAGCATGGTTAAGATGGGGAAAGGCGGCGCAAAAGATTTGGGGAAAGGCATGAGCGAGGGCTTTAAGGGCGATGCCCGCACGACAGGCCGCGCAGGGTATGCAATGGGACAGGGGGCACAAATGACGGCCAAGGCCGTTACTGAGAAATACCGTAATATTATGGCGTCAAGAGTGAGCGGGGAGAATCCTAAACCCGCTGACATCACTCCGAAAGCGCCAAAAACCTCTTCCGGTATGCAATGGAAAAGCGCACCTACAGTTAAAACCGAACCAAAGATTAAAGACGCCATGTAATCAGATAACCGCTTCTGTTCCTCATTGACGTTACTCTCCATTAATTTTTAATACATTTAAGGTACTCGCTATGAAAATAACGGGCGTGCTGCTTTTGCTGTGCATGCTTTCTGGATGTGCAACGCAGAAAAACACCCTTCCTCCGGTATCGGGGCAATTAGAACCAATTAATACCTCTATTGGAGGCGCTTATGTTAAGTAAGCCTAGTAAAACTAAAGACTATCTGGCCGCTTCAAAAAGTTTTGAGTTAAAAACTATTCAGCGTGATCAGCGCGATAAGAAAATTGCTTTTATTATTGCGGGGGTCGGTGTTCTTTTCGGTGTGCTGGCTTTGATTGGCCTTATTACCTTACTGCCATTGAAAGAAACCAAAGTCGATCTCTATGTTGCCGATAAACTGACGGGTTATATCGAAAAGGTCACTACGGTTGAAGATGGTAAAGAATCAGAAAACTTAGCGTTAGCGAAATATTTCATCGGTAATTACGTCGAAAAGCGCGAAGGTTATAACTGGTTCCGTTTACAACATGACTATGACGCCGTTCAAGTCTACGGAACCGGTGAAGTGAATAAAGGTTATCTCGATTGGTATGGTGGTGCCAATGCGCCAGATAAGGTTTATGGCGCAACATCCACCGTTGAGGTGCGAATCATTACTGACTTTGTAACCGAATCATCGAATAAAGATAACCCTGATTTATTGGCAACTATTCGCTGGGAAAAACGTATCCGGGATGTGAAAAGCGGCAACGTTGTTTCTCAATTCTGGACTACACGTCTGACTTATCGGTTTGACCCATCGCAAAAAATGTCTGCTGAGCAACGCCAATTAAACCCGTTGGGTTTTACCGTGACGAGCTATCAGCGTGAACAGGAACAGGGGGCATCATGAGAGCGTTAAGCGCACTTTCACTTGGCGTTGCCCTGGTGTGGTCAGGGGGCGTTTTGGCGGCGGCTGTACCACAGGGCAGCAGCTATGACAGTCGTATGCAGCAAGTGTCATTTAATCCCAGAAATACCACGGTGATTAAAGCCTCTGAGGGGTATGTGTCGACCCTGGTGTTTGATGATGATGAGGACGTGATCAGTACGCGTGTCGGCATGCCTAAAGGCTGGGATGTTCAGAAAGAGGCTAACCGGGTGTACATCACTGTAGCGCCGATCAAGCAGACGGTGAAAGCCGTCAAGAGCGGTGGTGATGACGGTGAGACGGAAGAGACCGTTCAGGTATTCCAGCCGACCGATGAGGGGTGGCGTACCAACCTTTTTGTGACAACGACTAAGCGGTTCTACAGTCTGGAATTGCGTCTGATTGACGCAGGCAAGTCAACGAAAGATGTCGCGTATGTCGTCAACTACCTCTACCCGCAGGAAGCCAGGATGAAAGAACAGGTTGCCCAGGCGGAGCGACAAAAAGAGTTCGAAAAACAACGGATGCAACAAAGCATAGAGCGCCAATTTGAATTGGCTAAAGCTCCCCGCAATTGGGCGTACTCGATGCGAGTGGCGAAAGGTAGCCGCCTTATTACGCCGGACTTTGCCTATGACGATGGCCGGTTTACGTATATGGGCTTCTCTCCGGTTAAGACGTTCCCGAGTGTGTTCCTGGAAGAAAACGGCAAGGAAGTCTCTGTGAAACCAACCACAGAGCAGAAAGGCGATTTTAAGGTGATGGTGATTTCACAAACCAACCCCCGGTTTGTGCTGCGCTCTGGTGACAGCGTGGTCGGGGTTGAAAATCAAGGGTTCGGGAAAGTGACCGTAAAAGACGGGAACACAGTCTCGCCAAACGTTGAGCGTGTGGAGGTACAGCCGTGAGTGACCAGGAAAAAAGCGTAGACGAATTGGAGAATGAAGCGCGTGAACGGGCTGCTGGCCAAATCCCGTCAAGCTCATCTGCAGGAGAGTCAGCAGATGCGGAGATGTCAGTGGCTGATATGGAAAAAGCTGTCCGGGAGAAGTATTTGACCGAGCAGCAAGAAGCGGCACCGGCAGAGGATTCAAAAGCCACGGCCGCTGATGTTGCCAAGATGAAAAAACGCCCGAAAAACAAGATGCTGTTTGGCATTGGTTTTATGGCTATCGGGGTGGTGATCATCGGGACGTTTGCTTTTAACTATTGGGAAAAGAACCGCAGCCCTAAGACGGATTCGAAGCAAAGTAGTGATGCGCAGCGTAATGATGGTGTGGCTGCGCGGCGTACCGACCTGGGTAAAGGCTCTGATCCGTTTGCGGCGTCTGCTCCTGTTGCTGCCAGTAGTACCCCAGGCGATGACGGCCAGCAACAAGCTGCCAGCGGCGACGCCGCCCCATTACCCCCCCAAAAACCGACATTCTCGCGCTATATGGCACTGGATACGGTGGACGGGGCAGCCAATGCGGAAAGTAGCGGTAAAACCCGCAAAGAAGAGCAGGCAATTGAGGACGCGCAGGCCAACGCTACCGCTGTACCGGCTGCAACCTCATCCGGTACACCTGGTGCACCAGGTACATTAGAAGAAGGGGGGGCATCGCCGGCTAACCAACCAAAAGTTAGACGCGTATCGCTCAACCCCGACTTGTATATATCGGAAAATACCAACATTCCGTGTTCCCTGGACTACCGGTTTATTTCTGATTTGGCCGGTAAAATTCGCTGCACCATCAGTAAAGATATCTACAGCGCGAGCGGGAACGTCAAGCTGATCCCTAAAGGGACAGAAGCCAAAGGCGTATACCGCACCGGGACGTTAAATCACGGCCAGGGGCGCGCGTTCATCATGGTGACAAAGCTAAGGACGCGGGAGAAACCCTACCTCGATATCCCGATGATGGATACACAAGCAGCCGGGGAGTTGGGGGAAGCTGGGGTGTCAGGCTGGATTGATAGCCATTGGCTCGACCGTTTCGGTGGGGCGCTGATGCTGGGGATGATCCCCGACGTTACCGGAGCCATTACCGATCAGGCCGGTAGCAAAGACCGTAATACGGATTACACCGAAAACAGCCGCCAGTCATTGGCGGAAGTGGCTAAAACCGCATTTGAAAACAGCGTCAATATCCCGCCGACGCTTTATAAAAATCAGGGTGAGATTATTAACCTGATTACCGGTGAGGATATCGATTTTTCAAATGTTTATGCTGTAAAACAAAAAGGATGGGGATACTAATGGAAAAGAAAATCAACGAATCACTGTCGTATTACCAAAATCAGTATTTTGGCGATTTTCTGGCAATGGAGGGATTAACCGAAGTTGCAGTTAATCGTCCAGGTCAAGTTTTCACGAAAATTGCGGGGACTTGGCAAGAACATGAATCCCCAATAACATTAGACGATTGCATGGCATTCTCGACAGCACTGGCAAACGCCAATGATGATGATATCTCCGACCTGAAACCCATACTATCGGCGACAACGGAAACCGGAGAGCGCTGTCAGGTAATTCTCCCGCCAACTTGCGAAAGGGAAACAGTATCTATTACCATTCGTAAACCGACGCTGGTTAACGTTGAACATCAATCTTATGTAGAAAACGGTTTTTATAATCGGGTAATGGGGAAAGAAAACACCCAGAACCATGATGATGAACTTCTGAAGCTTTACCATTCGAGCAATATTCCTCTTTTTATGGAAAAATGTGTTGAATACGGAAAGACGATGCTAATTGTGGGGGAAACTGGCTCGGGTAAAACTACTTATATGAAAACCCTGATCGGTTTTATCCCGTTGCATCTGCGCATTACCACGATTGAAGATAACCCCGAAATCAAGTTTTATAAGCACAAGAATTATGTACATCTCTTTTACCCGGCTGAGGCCGGTGATAAGGCGATTGTTACCCCAGCGTCCTTAGTGCGTTCTAATTACCGTATGAACCCTGACCGAATTTTGTTAGCGGAAATTCGCGGTGGGGAAGCATGGGACTGTTTAAAAATCATCGGTTCAGGGCATGAAGGGATTATCTCATCTTTACATGCAGGCTCTCCGTATGAAGCGATAATCGGTATGGTTGAGCGTTGTTATCAAAATACCGAATGCCAAAACATGCCTTACAGTGTTCTGCTGCGTAAAGTTTTAAACAGCATTGATGTGGTTGCCAGCATTGACATTAATGGCAATGTTCGCCGGATGGGGGAGATTTATTTCAAACCCGTACATCGCGAGCAATACATGAAGGAGCTGGGGCATGGGGCAATTTAACCGAGGGCAGTGGGTCTTTGTGGCGATCATGATGGGAGTGCTTACCGTCATGGTCGCCAGTGTGGCGGTTTACTTCCTAAACGGCGTCTCGCTGCGCCGCTTTTTCAAAATTTATCGATTTTCAATGCTGTTCCAGGTGTTAACGGATAGCAATGTCCGTTCTGATATACGGTTACAAGGGCTTTTGGCTCTGGCTATAGGGTTCGGGGTTTCCCTGGTGGCGATGTTGGGGTTGATGATCCAACTGTCTACGCAAAAGGTCGCGCTGTTCGGGAATGCCAAATTTGCCAGTGATGCCGATATTCGTCGTTCCAAGGTCGTGACCTGGGGTGATGATAGTAAAGGGGGGGTCATTATCGGCCTCCATAAAGGTAAGCTGTTGCGCTACATCGCCCCGGATTTTATCTCTATGGGGGCGGGTACACGCGCTGGTAAAGGGGCAGCTGTAGTTATTCCCAATTTGTTGAGCTGGTTGCACTCGATGATTGTGCTTGACCCTAAGCAAGAGTGTTACAAGATAACCAGTAAGTTCAGGCAATTAATTCTCGGCCATAAGGTTTATCTTCTCGATCCGTTCAGCAGCAAAACCCACGGTTTTAACCCACTTTTCTATATTGACCTGGCCTCAGAGAAAGGGGCTGGATATTTGAAGAACCTGGCAGAAACTGTTTGGCCGTCAGTTGGATTGAGTGGCCCGGAAGCGCACTTTAACAGCGCGGCCAGTCGGGTTTTTGTTGGGTTTACAGAACTGCTGTATTACTTGATTAAATATGACAAGAAATTCCTTACGAGCATCAGCGTAAAACCTCTTTTTTCTATCGGTACGGTAATGGATTTGTATTTTGCCGTAGATCAGGAGGCGCTTTTGTCAGACAGAGAAGCACTTGTTGAAATGTCTCAAGGGAATGCTAATGATACGTATATTATCAACGATGCATTGAACAAGATTAAAAAATTGTTTGAGGCAGAGGGTGAAGCTAAATCTAGTACGGAAGAGACATTTCAGAAAAAGCTTGATTCGTTTACGCTTCCGCTTTTTCGTGCAGCTACCGACCGCAATGATTTTGATTTACGAGAGTTACGTAAAAAGAAAATCACGGTTTACATCGGTGTTAACGCCGATGATGCAAAGATTGCTGATTCATTTTTAAATCTGTTTTTCAATTTTGCCATTGACGTTAATATGCGTGAAAACCCGGACTTCGTGCCGGAAAACAAAAATGATGTTCTTTTCTTGCTTGATGAGTTCCCATCCATTGGTGCGATGCATTACATCAAGAAAGCCTCTGGATTCATTGCTGGTTTTAAGCTGAAACTTTTAACCATTTACCAAAATATCGCACAGCTGATTGAGATTTACGGATTGTATGGGGCTAAGTCATTAATGGCAAACCATCCTTGCCGGGTGATTTATGCGGTCAGTGAAAAAGAAGATGCGGATGAAGTCTCGGCTAAATTAGGTTACACCACGTTAAAGAATACAGGGAAAAGTAAGAATAGAAGTAAGGGCGGATTAAGTCGTGGTGAATCAGAGAGTGACGCACAGCGTGCGCTGGTTCTTCCTCAGGAACTTAGTACGTTGAAGTTTGAAGAGGAGTTTATCTTGCTCAAAGGAGAAAACCCAATCAAATGTAAAAAGGCATTCTACTATAACAACCACTACTTCATGGATAAGCTTGTTTCGGTGTCACCTAAACTTGAAGCGGAGGTTAAAAAGTTGAATAGGGGGACGGCAACAGGCCGTAAAGGACTGAATTATCCATCGAAGGAAGTCATGCTGTCTTTAGGTGAGCTTGAGGCGGAATTATTCTAACGATGAAGTGAGATTTACTGTCAGCATGTAATGCTGTAATTTAAATAAGGAGTCCTTATGGTTTTTTTTAAACGAGTAATCACAGTGGCTATGTTCTTAGCCCCTACTGTCGGATTTTGTGCGGGTACACCTTCGTATGATGTTAAAGCGGATACCAATACGCAGCAGTTGATTAAGTTACAGCAGGAACAGCTTAAAGAGTTGCAAGCTATTCGCGTGCAGCTTGAGGAAAACAACGCGCGCATTTTCCTGCTACATCAACAAATAGAAAAGGTGAAGTCGAATGTGTTCGTGGTTGGTAGCGTTAAGGAAAAAACGAATGAATAAAAAATTTATTTTTGGAGCGGTGTTTATCCTCGCTGGGTGTTCTTCCCCGCCTCCGCCGCCGCCCGTAGACTGGAAAGGCAATCAAGAAATCCTGAACACAGGATTACCGGCATGGAAGGAAAACAACATTCTGATCCCGTCGCTGTCGGTGAGTGGCAAATGGTCAAGTATCATTCGTGATTTTTCACCTCATACGCCGTATACCGCCGATATTTACTATTCAGTATTGCATTCGCCATTCGTGATGGTGGCGACAACCAACTCGGAGAGTTTCTTCTCTACCAAGTCATGGCTTCGTCAGCATGGGGCTAAAGGTGTTATTCGATATCAGGCTAAAGTTGATTGCTTGAACTGCAACAGCACGGATATTTATCTTTCGCGTTAATCCCCCTCCACCGTAAATTCAATTTAGAGGTTCAATATGAAAACCTTGCTTGCAGGGCTGGCATTGTCAGCCCTTTTACTCGTCAGTGGCTTTACGCCTAAAGCGTCCTATGCCGCATCAGAGGATGAATGCGCGATTTGGCTGTGTTTGCCCAGTGGGTTTCCTGAGGGATGCAGCTCAGCGCATTCTGCGATGCTTAAACGGGTCAAGAAAGGCAAATCGCCGTTACCCAGTTTTTCATCCTGTGCCGTAGACAGTGGTAGCAGTGGATCGGCTAGCACCGGTAAAGGTGCATGGCTCCCAGAGCGTAAAGAGTGTGTACGTTGGGCGCACGGCCACGGCGACGAATGGTGTACGAAATATGAAACCAAGCCCGCCGAATTCAAGAAAAACCAGTTGTGCATTATCAACAACGGCAATCATTACCCGCCAGGGTGCCGGAGCCAGAACTACGTCGATATTTATATCGATGGTGAAAAGGTCGGAGATACGTATTACTGGTAATCATCGGTTAATCCCCGATCGTCTCCGTAATCTGTAGCTCCGCGTTACCCACGAACTCCACAATCGCCCCAGATAGCCTTGCACCGCCTATCAGGGCGCTCCCGTTCGCGGAGGTGGCTTGTTGGCCTCTCCGCTTCTCTGGCTTCGCTCATATGGATTTGTGGATAACGCTCTGATGATGGTGTGATAGCAAACCTTTCTCAGTTGCAGTTGACCAGGCTGAACAAATACTGTCATTCTCGCGTTGGCCATCGTGCCGGCGCCGCAACTTTTGATAGCGAATGCAACGATGAACTTTCACTTACTACACGCCATTGCCTTTCTGGCTGTGTTGCTGTTCTTCGCCTGGTTGTCTTGGCGGCGAAGGACGCGGCGACACCGGCGCAAGATCCGCCAGGCTGGCCGTATCCTGGCTAAACTCGACGACATTCCACATCCAGGCCAACGCCTGGTGTATCTACGCAAGATTGACCCCTACACCTTTGAAGAGCTGCTTCTCGAGGTATTTGAGCGGCGCGGCTTCACGATCCAACGCAACAAGCGCTACTCCGGTGATGGCGGATTGGATGGCAAAGTCTGGTGTGGCGATGAGCTGTACCTCATCCAGGCCAAGCGTTACAGCAATCTCATCAATAAACGGCATGTCCTGGAATTTATTGAACTGGTCGAGCGATTCCAGTGCAAAGGTTTGTTCTGCCATACCGGGCGTACCTCAAGCAGCTCCAAAGACCTGGTTAACGGTCATCCAGGCATAGTGATGCTGTCCGGAAGCCGGTTGCTGGACTTTATCGATATCAATAAACCGTTCTCTTTTTAACATGGTGGATAAATGGAACGTGAAAATTTGCCATCAAAAATGGCAGGTAGCGACGATGTGGCATTTTCTCTGCATGATGTATTTCAGGTTTGCATTGAAAATGGAGTATTTAGGCTGGTAAAAATAAATGATGATGAGATGTTTTATCGAATCACTGTTTGTGGCGTTTTCCGGATACAAAAAAACAAATTAAATGGAGCGGTTACGCAATGGGCCTACCATTTAAAAACAGCAAACACCGGTGAGTGGAGAAGAAGAAAAACATTACCGGTTCCTATCTGGCTTTTTTGGCGTAAAAATATCACCTACTCAATGAATGAGTGGTTAACAGCAGCGATTAGTCAGGTGATTGACTCTCTGGTGAAATCAGGTTTCTCTGTGCGAGTCAAAACAACACTTTTTCGTGTGAGAGAACGGAACCAGAAAACTAAATTAATTTCGTCAATGTTCCCTCAAGAAGTAATATCATTATATTACCATGATGATTTGTGTCATCAGCTTGGGGAAAAGGATTTCTCTTATCCTCATGATTATCCCAAATCTGTGGGCTACACGTCTAGAACACAATTCTATGACGACATGGTTAAAAAAATAAGAATTCGGAGTTGGGGATTCGTTTCAGAGTCGGTTAGGGATGCAGCCGCTAAATTACTTTGTAAGCATATTTGGGAAATGGTAGATAAGTCGATTTTTTCTCAGTATGCAAAATCAGACTGGTGCTCAATTATACGTCAGTCTTTAACTAATGCGACCTTTTCAGGTTATTTGGTGTTTTCCAAGCGTATTCTCATTGAAAATGACACGGACTTCAAAGGGCTTTGGCCGATGGTTGGCCTTCTTCATCGGCAGCAGGGTAAACATACGTTTCGGCTTTCTGGTAAAACAAGGGAGTTATTCGAACAACTTTCTTTTCCAGATGAGATAACGTATGGCGATTTTAAAAAATTGCGCCATGTCAGCCCTACCTTGGTCGCGATGTTGAAAGAGATACCTAGGGCAGATACACAGAAAAAAGAAAAACAGTTAAAAACGGTTATCAAGTTACTCCGCAATCCACATATTAAGTGCTATCCGGTTAAAGTCATTTTCTGGGTTATGGAGTACCTCGCTGCTCATTTCTGTTCTGAACAAGCAGATGAAACCTACCGGGTGTGTGAAAAGTGGTTGGAATATCATGCAGACCTTTACCGTAATATAGGTTTTAAGGAGCAAGAGGGACGATGGAGAACGGAGGTTAACCATCTGGAGCATGTTATTGACTGGCTGTACCGTACAGAAGCTACCATCCACAAAAATCAGAGCTGGCCTTCCTTCTGGAGACTCGCGGAGGAATGGACTCAACGATTGATACGGGATGATGCCTTGTATGGCGATTATCATGATGGTTCTTTCGACGATGTTGAAATGGAATCTTGGGATGGTGTTAATGTCAATTTGTCGGCGATTAACCCCGGTGTAAAAGAAATCACCACTGTGGACGATCTGTATAAAGAAGGTGATGAAATGTGCCACTGTGTTGCCAGTTATCGTCGTGACTGTGCATACGGAAATTATCGGGTTTTCTCAATCATCTGTGATGATGAGCGTGCCACATTAGGCGTTTCGCGAGAACACCATAAATCTACTTATATGTTTGACCAGATACGAGGAACTGAGAATAGTTCTGTTTCACGCCGCATGGAAAATCTCGGTAAAAAAATACTATCCCTGGTCAATGCGAGCATAAACTGAAGAGGTAAATATGATTCTGACGTTGATTGTTGTTTTTATTGTTTTTTCCGTTCTTCTTGTTTTAATGATTTTCAAAATGAAAAGATTTGATGATAAGGAAAAAATAGTTAATGTAATTAATTTTTCTAATCGAGGCGTTTTTAAGCGTATTGATGAAAACCGTGAACTTCTCGAGTTGCTTTATAAAGACTTCCCTGACGTATTGGAACGATGTCCGTGGGTTGAAGGCTGGATTTTTTCTCAGGATTCATTTTTAAGTGATTTGGCATCAGTATCCCATGCTCAAAACCATGTTCAAGATAGGGAGTTTCATAGCCGAGATTACCCGAGGGACTTCCCGGGTAAAAGATATCGAGTCGAGGAGAAAACCATTAGTGAAAATTTCAAGTCGAAAGTATCTTTTTCCAATAATAGAGAATTAAAGTAAATATGGTGAGCGCGAGTGCGTTATGAGAATCGTGTAAATTAAACCCATCAATCTAGGATTAAAAATGAGACTTTTTATTGCAGAAAAACCGGCTGTAGCCAAAGACATTGCTGCCGCCCTTGGCGGTGGTAGCCACAAAGGTGCATATATTGATTGCGGTAACGATAAAGTGTCTTGGCTGTTCGGTCATGTTTTACAAACCGTACAGCCAGAAGTTTATAACCCGGTGTATAAACAATGGCGAAAAGAAGATTTGCCGTTAAAACTGTACCCGCCGCAGTATGAGATTTCACCGGATAAGGTTGACCATGTAAATAAAGTTATTGAGCTAATTAAACAAGCCGATGTGATTGTCCACGCTGGCGACCCAGACGATGAAGGGCAACTGTTGGTTGATGAACTTTTGATTTATAGCGGAAATGATAAGCCGGTTAAGCGTGTACTGATTAACGATAACACCGATAAAGGCGTTAAAAAATCCCTGGCCGATCTGCGTGACAACAAAGATTTTCATGGGGATTATCTCAAGGCGCTTTCACGCAGTGTAGGCGATGAGATTTATGGGCTGAGTTCGACACGTGCCTACAGCATTGAAGCGCAATCACAGGGGTATCGTGGTGTGCTGTCGGTCGGACGTGTCCAGACGCCCACGTTGGGGCTTATTGTTCGCCGCTGGCGTGCCAACAAGGCACACAGCAAGTCCTATTACTACATGCTAGATGGCGCTTTTACATTGGGTTCCGGTAGTCTCACTGCGCGGCTGCAATTCCCAGAGGATGCCCCGGTCGATGACAAAGGGCATGTGCTCCAAAAAAGCTATGTCGACGAGCTGGGCACTCTGGTGAACGGTAAACCAGCGCGAGTTACTGAAGCCGTCGTTAAGGATAAGGAAACCGCGCCTAAGTTGCCGTTTAACCTTAGTAAACTACAGCAGCAAATGAACCGTGATCACGGAATGTCTGCCGCCCGGACGTTGGAAGTTACACAGGGGTTGCGCGAGAAGTTCAAAGCGATCACCTATAACCGTTCTGACTGCGCTTATTTGTCCGATGAACAGTTTTCGGAAGCCCCGGACGTGGTGGCCGCATTGAAAGCCAGTGTCGCATTTGCTGACGCAGACGTAGATACCACGCGTAAGAGCAAAGCGTTTAACAGTGCCAAGGTGACGGCGCACACGGCGATCATTCCAACCGATAACGTGCCGGACCTGGATAAACTGAGCACTGATGAGCGGAATGTCTACACGGCCATAGCCAAACAGTATCTAATCCAATTTATGCCGCCCAAACGCTTCCAGGAAGCCACTGGCCGTATTGAAGCCAATGGTCAGACATTTACTTACCGTGCAACGAAAGAAACGCATCCCGGCTTCGAGGCGTATTTGAAAGAGCCGAAAGAAGTCAGCGAAGATGACGCGACAGAAACGGCCTTTGACGTGGTGAGTCAATTGCAGGTAGGCCAGGATGGGCGGTGCGAATCAGCAACCGTTCAGGAGAAAGAAACCACGCCGCCCAAACTTTTTGATGAGGCGAGTTTAATCTCGGCAATGACACGCATCGCTGATTTTGTTGATAATGTAGAAATTAAGAAGCTGTTAAAGGAGAAGGATAAGGACAACGATCAGGCGCATGGCTCGATCGGCACTGAGGCGACCCGCGCAACGATTATAGAGACGCTCAAAAAGCGTAACTTTATCGTCGTTGAAAAGGGAAAACTTATTCCTACAGAAACCGGCCTTGCGCTTTTTGATGCGTTACCAGACGTTGCCACGCAACCAGATATGACGGCGCTTTGGTTTGAACAGCAGTTGCAGATAGCTGAGGGTAAGTTAACGGTTGATCAGTTCGTAACCGACTTGTATGGGTTTTTGACTGAGCAACTTAAAGACGTTAATGTAGGTGAAATTAAAGGTGAGAAAAGAGAAGACGGTAAAATCCCCCGTCTTAACGAAAAATGCCCTTCTTGCAGTAACGAAATTATGATTCGACCAAAAGTCTATGCCTGCACTGGCTGTGATTTTAAAATCTGGTCTACAGTGGCAGAGAAGAAGTTGACAGTGAACCAGGTTGAAACGATTATAAAGAAAGGCAAGTCTAACGAAATTAAAGGATTCACCAGCAAAGCAGGTAAAAAGTTCGATGCCATTTTAGTTTTGCAGGATAAAGCCACAGGTAAGCTGGGCTTTGAGTTCTCTCAAAAATCCAAGGGGAAATAATGAGTGACAACGAAATCTACAGTGAAGTAAAACGAATCCTCTCTAACATCCGTTCTGTGCGAGCTTTTGCGCGTGAAACGGATTATGACTTACTGCTGGAGATGCAGGAAAAATTTAGTGCTGTCATCGAAGAACGCCGTGAAGATGCCGAGCGTGAAAAACGAGAGCGTGCTGAACGCGAGACGAAACGTATGGAATTACTCCAGCTGATCCAATCAGAAGGTTTCGACCCGAGCGAACTGTTGCTGGGTGTTGAATCTTCTGGCTCGTCAAAAAAATCGAAAACAGGTGTAAAACGTGCGCCTAAGTACCAATTTGAAGTAAATGGGCAACTTCAATACTGGTCAGGTGTTGGACGGAAACCGAAGCCGATTCAAGACGCATTGGATCATGGAAAATCGTTAGACAGCTTCCTTATCCCGACAAACCAATAAGTAATATAATTAACAATATATATCCGACATATTTCTGATGTGTCGGATTTTTTTTGGACGGTAAAATGGATAAGAAAGCCTTTCTGTTCAGATTTCGTAAGGCCAGTAGTACTGATACGCTGGAGCGAATGTATGAGCACATGCGTGATAAAGTGGCGCAAGGTGACGTTGAGTTTTTCCTTGGCGCATATGACCATCGGAAAGCAGAACTGGCGGTTGGACGCATTTTTGATAAGGTGCCTATATCAGCCTGGAAGTACGTGAAATAACCCTTCTTTACTATCAATTCACCCTTGGCCGGCAAAAAGTGTGACCGATATATGATAGTGTTTTCGCACCAGGTATCGAGCTGCAGCGACTTGAAATGCCATCATATCCCACCTTTGTTATCCACAAATCCACATGAGCGAAGCCAGAGAAGCGGGGAGGCCAACCAGCCACCTCCGCGAACGGGAGCGCCCTGATAGCCGGTGCAAGGCTATCAGGGGCGATTGTGGAGTTCGTGGGTAACAAAAAGCCGCTTAGCGGCTGTAAACCTAGGCTTAAAGTAACTACAAACCGTTCCTTGCTGTTTTTAATTCAAGAAGATTTATTTTATCTATTTTCCCTTCGTGTATCATTATTGTTAGTTTTGCAGGATGTTTGAAACGCATCTCACTAACTCTAAAAGTCCACAACATTATTTTGAGAAGGTCTTGCTCATCAATTGTTTTGTGGCCTTTGATTCGTGTGAGTCCAGACCCGAATATAGGTACAGAGACACTTTTTTGAGCATAAACACGGTTTACTTTATCCCAAAAACTTATCAAAAACTCGAGATATTCAGGCATGGTGAGATTTGCTTCATTCTTATTATTGAATTTGGATAGTGCCGTAATTAAAAAGTTATCTAAAACACAGATAGTACCAATCTCATACTTTTGCTTTTTGCCATCCCTTCTTTCTTCATCTATGTCTTTTATTTCGTCTGCATCAAATTTATAGTTTTTGATGTGGTCGTCTAGTTCCGTTACAGTGCAAGGTAGGTGATCCGTAATGAATTTACCATTGAGGCTACTTGCGGCGATAATCCTATCGTCGACTTGAGTATCAAAGTACTCATTGAACGCTATGGCTTTTAGCCCATCCTGAGCGAAAATATCACCGGTTTTAATGATGACAGTACTCTCATCAATAGTGAGCTTTATTTCCCTCAAGCTATTTGCTCTGCGCCAAAGGTAGATATAGGCAAAAAATAAAATCACAATGCATACAATTCCATACGCTACTTTTTGTCCCGTTGGTATGTCTACAAAATACAACGATCCACCAATCACACCAAAAATTATTGATGTATAATCTTTAAATTCCTTAAAAATCTGCTTATCCCAGAAACTAACCTTTGCCATTTTTATTCCTATTTCCATGCGGAGGTAAAGCGCCGAACATGGCGCTTTAATTATATTAAACAGGGTATCTATAAACGTCTGGAACGGCTTTAGTTCTCACCATAAACTTACTATCAGCGAGTGAGTGTGAGATAAGTGCTTTATTCATCGGGATGTGTAGTGTAGGGACTAAAGACATTGAATCTCTAAATGTAGGGATTTTACCCCAAAGACTTTGTATTTGTGGTGTTAGAATGTTGTTACGATCTAATAAACTTTCTTTTGTGTTGTAGTCTGGATAAATTACAATTACTGGCAATCCTAAAGTATTAATTCCGTAGTCTATCTCTTCTCTTAATGCTCTTGAGTTGATAGTTCTGTCACTTAAAAATAAAATAATGTTTTTGGAGTTACGCAGGCGTTCTCTCAGTCTGGGTCTCAATGTTAATTCCCAATTACTGCCATCTCTAACGTTATACGTAGTGTCATGGGAGTTATTGAAAGGGAAGCTGGCATCGGCACCTTTCCACATTCTTAACGTGTTGTAGTAAACAAAATCCTTCGTTGCATGAGCCCCTAGAAAACTCTCATTAAAGGGCTCTGCAACATAAAACGCACAATAATTTCCATTCATAATTATTTCCCATACATTAAACAATGTTTCGAACAAAATTATACACGCCCATTACAAGGGATAATTTCGGACGAGTCACTATTTTTGTTCGTACCGTGTTGAAATGATGATTGGGCTTTACCGGTAAAGAGCCCAATCACTCCCCTCCCCTGGCCTTACGCGTTATAATCCCTGTGGTATCAAGTGCCTGCACACCGCTGATACTGCCGGGCAGCGGCGACGGGCGTCCCGTTCGCCCGGTTCCTTTCCTGTCTGATTGGGTTTTTCTGGGCTATAGCCGAAAACTCCCCAATTCCGCCCCTGACCGATCACCGAATTATTCCCGTCGCCCTACTCCCGCCCTTCTGCCACAATAAACGTCACCGGCATTCCGGCATCCTATTTTGATGTCCGGGTGATGCAATAGTGACCAGATTGCGGAGATTGAAAAATTGACACTTCTACCCCACACCGTTTTGCAGAATTCGCGTAGCGCAATCAGCCCGATGTGGGGATTTGACCACGCCGTCCGGTTGCGTGAAATCGCGATCGCTGCCGACCTGGATCTGCCGCTCTACCTGCTCGCCCCGGAAGTGGCCGTGTTGCTGTCCTATATTCCCGACATGCACCAACGGCTGTTCTTCGAGACGTTGTGGAATACCGGCGCACGACCTAATGAAGCCGGGGCGCTGACCCCGAACGATTTTTTCTTTCATGATGATCTGATGCCGTTTGTGCGTCTGCGCACCCTTAAGCAGCGCAAAGCCCCTCCCCGGTCTGTTGGCCGTCCTTCCCTGGATAGCCTCCAGGAAGAGAAACAGAAACCCCCACGCCGGGCGGTGCCCTTGCCGGATGCGGCCTACGTCCGGCGTGTGCAGGAGTATTTCGCCACCTTCAAGCTGATGACGCGTCGGGCAACGCCGATCTGGGGATTCAAGAGCAGTGAAACCCCACGCAACTGGTTAAAGGCCGCCGTCGGACGCGCAGGGCGTGACGGGGTCACGTTTTCAGTGCGCCCTATCGTCCCGAAGACATTCCGGCACAGTTACGCGGTACATCTGTTGTTGAATGGGGTTCACATCAAGAAAGTACAAGCACTGATGGGACACCAGCGTATCGAGAGCACGGAGGTCTACACGAAAATATTTGCCCTGGACGTGACACGCGATCTTGGCCTGACGTTCTCGATGCAACCGGAAGAGGCGATCTCCATGATAGGAATAGGAGATATATCTAACATATCACCTAGGTGATTTATCGGATATATATATTAAGTAGTATATCCGATATATGTCATTGGCAATTTATTGGATATACGTCTGATTTGTTCTCGGTGTACGTATTGCGTAATGTTGTTGTTCTTGGCGTTGGATGTTTGTACATTTAGCGTTCTATGTGTGGATCACAAACGAAGGAACTTATGGATCACATCTTTCCTAGAATCGGCCTTTACTTCATCTATGCAACGCTGTTCTTCTCATCCTTATTTTCATCAGCGCCCGACAAGTGGGTTGGTGTTGGACTGTCAGTACTGTTCTTGTTTTTGAGCCATAGGGCAACCAGGGCTAAGCCCGCACAGTCTGAAAACAGTGTACGCGCTTAAGAATATATCGGATATATCAATATTTCCGATATATTATTAAAAGGGGAGTTCGTGCTGATGTACAAAATCCCCTTCTTTCTCATGCAGTACACGCATGTAGTCCTGCTGTGAGAGGAACGCCAGCCCTTCCATTACCGTAACGGGTTTTTCAAGCTCCATCCAAAACAAATCCAGCCAAGCCCGCCCCATCCAGAAAAGTTTATCGACTCGCTGGATGAATACGAGTGAGCCGGGTTCTACGTGTTCCAGGTATGCGCCCTGGTAAACGATACGGATCGTCTCTTCTCTGTGCTGGAAAGCGTCAATGCCGGTTCGTTGAAAAGGGTTGTAACCGTTTTTCATACCGCCCTGATAACTGTGTTTATATACAGTAATTTTAGCACAGTTATGGTCAGTAAGGGCATGAGAGATTGAAGGCTTGTCTATGTCAGATATATCAATATATTGGATATATTCTTTATATTTTGAAGGGACTCAGAACGCATAAAAACCATTGTAGCGAGGTTATCTATGCCGATACTCACTACTTGGTGAGTAGAAAATGGAGCGTGGTACTCTTCTTCGCCCTCTAAGCATACCCCCCACCTTTTTTATCAGGTTGCGAAGTGCGCGACTAGCACACATACAGAGAGGCGGCGATAATAGCTACTCTTTCTCTTTCAGGACGTGAGCAGATGGCAAAGAAACCGGTAACGATTAACGGTCGCAAGTTTGATGCAGTGGGCGAGGCCAACGACTTTTTTAAGCACATGCGTACATCGATGCACGCCGACAAGACAATCGCATTTAGCGGCCCGATCTTCGAAACGCTCGATTGGGTTTACCGCGAGTATTGCCGCGTGACGGAGTACCCGATGGCAGGTGAGCCGGTTGCGTATCTGGTGAAGAATGTCACCGCCAGCGGGAACGGCAGCAGCTACGGCACGACGGCAGCTTTTCACGCTCGCTTCAGTGACGGCAACGAGGAAGATTTTTCTATTTTGAAAGCCGTTCGCCATATCGCCGACCACCAAAAAACCGGCGCGGTATACCCTAGCGTTCGCGCAGCAGCGGATGACCTGAGTGTGTAACCAACAGGTAGCACCGACAGCAGATCAGTTAAAGGGAAGAGCATATGCGGAAAACTAATTCACGTTTTGCACACCTGAAAGGCTTGGATGACGACAATTCCCCGTTGATTTTGGCCGCGTGCTTGACCGGACACGACTACAATGACGCGCTGCGGATACTGGCAGGGCAAGGCTACTTACCTGCCCGCCGCCTCTCGCGTTGGGATGACAAAGCCGTTGCCGTCATCAATACCGGACTGACAGAACAAACGCGGCAGGAAATCGAGTTCAGCGCCTACGTGTTAATCGGGGAATACCTTGCCCATTGCGGCGGCGCGGAAGCGATGCCGGGCTATCTGGAACAGATCTTCAAATGCACAGTTGAGCTGATCAAACGCGACTCAACGAGCATTTACGCGAAGGCTGAGGACTAACGAGAGTTAGGTGGGGTTCTACGTTGTAGAGTTTGCCGCAGAAACGCTTTATCCATTAACATCGACGCCAGAAGGTAGCGGCTGCAAAGCCGCGCCTATTCATTCCAATTATCGACCGTTAGCGGCCGACTTTTAAACGGAGTTTTACGTGGGGTTTGTCGTCGACGCTGAGAATAGACTGGTTACGGTTGACCATTCGCATAATCACTTTTGCATTACCACGCCAGAAGGTAACCCCGTAGAGCTGATGCTGGGAACCTTGAAAGTAACGTCTATCTTTGCGAGAACGAAAGGGAAGCGCGACAAAAGCGACCCCGGTGATAACAGCCCCATGCTTTATGTGATAAAGGGGCTGCACGAACTGCGAACGAACCCGCGCGATATCGCTATGTTGTGTGCCAGCTTTCGGCAAATACTCCCGTTGTACTTAGGCGGGGGCTTTCGATGGGATTGGATTGTGCCTTTACCCTCAAGCAGCCCTGTTTGTTGCCGCTTCGCTGACAAAGTTTTTAAACACACTAAACAGGGCGTTTGTTACCCTGATGCGTTGGCAAAAATCACTGCGGGCAATGTGATAGCGAATCTGGAAGATTTGCGCATTTCATCGAAAGACAAAACGGTATTGCGTGGTGATATTAAGCGTTTTATCGATCGACACGGCGAAGAAAAACCCTTTCAAATTAAATCAATTCACCGCGTTAAATTGCGCAAACACATCAACCCATTTATGCTCGGGAATGTAACGGCTGCCGCACCGCCGAGAGCTATCTTATTGATAGATGATATGGTTACTTCAGGGGCTTCCCTGGTTAGTGCCGAGGCTATATTGAAACAACAATACCCGGACGCGAGAATCGAGGCGCTAACGCTGTTTGGCTCCTCAAGGTGACAGCTGGCCCCAAACAAAAAAGTTGCAATAACACGGTAAATTGATTAATATTTTGGCATCCACAATAATCTATGATTGTTAGTGGTAGAGCTGGTATGAGCGCCCCTGCTCTATAAATTATCAAACGGCGACCGCGCTGCGCATGTGTAGCCTGGCTGTAAGGGTCAAGATTCACATCTTAGAGAGCGGCTAAGACAACAAGCAGGTTGTAAAATTGCGGGAATGGTAAAAGGCATCCGAAAGGATGCCTTTTGTCGTTTATGGGATAGTAAAGATTGCCAAGAGGGGCATTCCCTCTTAAACCATTAAATTTTCCTTCTGCAGATCATCTCTCGCATTCAAAATGATAGTAAAATTATACCTGGTCACTACGAGGGGAAAGTGAATCTGCTATCAAAATATATTGTACAATACATTTATGTGTGCCATTATCTGTTTTGTACAATACACACGCCGCAAAAGCGAGGGAGTGAAACATGAATGTTGAAGACCGTCTGCGCATCGAGCGAGAAATTGCCACTGCCGCTGTAAAAGGACTTGTCCAGGCCGGTTATCAGATCTCGGTATTTGATGGAGAAGAGATCGTGAATTCCCCATCAAACGATGTTGATAGCATCATGGAGGATATGTTCTCGACTGACATCGACCAGTTGGAGGTCTACCGCGTTGATGACTATGATAACCGCGCTGGATGGGTGCTGTTTGTTTATGGCAATGACGGTTGGGATGTTATGTGCGATCACACAACCAATCTGGAGCCTGCATTGAAAGACGCAGACGAACTGGCGGAGAAGTACGCCGAAGAGTGCGTTTAACTCTTATCAAAAGTCGGCGGCATCAGCCGCTGACTAGATGAAAGGACATCAAGGGTATTCTGCTATGACTTCAAAACGTGCGACAGAACGCGCCTATGCGGAACTGCAACAGGCGTATGACTTCTACAATCAGCGCTTGTTCGGCGGCCAACTGCCGGACTGCCTGATCACCTTCCAGCGCGGGAAGAACACGATGGGCTATTTCAGCCGCAACCGGTTTGTTTCACCGGCTGACGGCACGCAGATAGATGAGATTGCCCTCAACCCCGAATATTTCCCGGTCTATCCGCTTATCGAGGTCATGCAGACATTGGTACATGAACAGTGCCATATGTGGCAATTTCACTTCGGTAAGCCATCCCGCAAGGGGTATCACAATGCAGAGTGGGCAGCGAAGATGGAAGCCGTAGGGCTAATGCCATCTTCGACTGGCAGGCTGGGCGGCGACAAACTCGGGCAGTCGATCAACGACTACCCAATCCCCGGCGGCCGCTTTCAGAAAGAAACGCTGGAACTGTTCCGTACCGGCTTTGCGCTTAGTTGGTTTGACCGGTTTCCGGTCAAAGTAGAACAACCGAAAGACCTGACGCCAATTATCGAACAATGGCGGGTAACGCTCGCTCAGGCGCTAGAGGAAAACCCAACAGGGGAAGTTCAACAGGATACCGTAGGCGTTGAACGACTGCTGACGTTGGCACTGGTGCCCTCTGTGCAGAGTAGCGATGACGGGGACGATTCGGAGGTTGCAGGGATTGTTCTGCAACCAAAACCCAAAACACGGCATAAGCATGTTTGCCCTGAGTGTGGGACGGCTGCGTGGGGCAAGCCTGGATTGAATATTCTGTGTGGTGAGTGCAACGTCGCATTTACCGACGTTGATAAGTAATCTGCTATCAGAAACATTTGTGCCGGCACAATGGCCAACGCAAAATTGACGGCAAAACTGCCACCCGGAACCAGGCATCAGTCGCAAAAACACTATCAAAGGAGTCAGGAATGGGGACATTAACGATCAGGACACAACCAGAGCACGATACAGCCTTGATTGCTGTAGGTAATCGCTTAGGTGAAAAGACAGCCTCGCAGACATTACTCAAGTCCCTGATGACGTATGAACGCCACTGTGAAGAGATAGCACGGTTAGAAAAAGAGTTGTATGCAGCAAGACGCGAACGCGATGAATACAAAGGCAAGATAGAGCGCTATCGAGCAGCGCACACGGATTTGATGGGATAGAACGTATATCAATAGGGGGCTATGCCCCCTTATCAATACAGCTATTTTAGTTACAACACTCACGTCTATTTTTTAGTCGCAACCTAAACCCCTAAGCCGCCATTAACCTTGCAAGGCTTAACACCTAAAAGGGGCAAACTGCAACGCGAAGCACATACCCAGCGCGATCCATTTCAGCTATATATTGGGGATATGTCATTGATAATATATTTGATATATTATCGTTGACATATATCTGATAAATGCTAACCTGCATATATCGGAAATATTACTAACACACGAGGTCATCATGATTGTACTGATTGGTAGTCATAAAGGCGGTGTAGGAAAATCAACAAAAGCGGCCAATATCGCCGTAGCAGCTCGTTACATGTCAAAGAAAACCATCGCTATGGTGGGTTCTGACAAGCTGGGGTGTCTTAAGAGCTGGTATGCACGTCGCCAGGAAGCGGGTTTGCCGTCTTTCACGTTCGTGGAAGCTTACGGGGATCTGCGTAAGGAACTCACAGAACTGAATAAGCACTACGATATAGTCCTGGTCGATACTGCCGGTCACGATAGTCAGGAATTCCGTTCAGCGCTAACTGTGAGCGATATTCTGTTATCGCCTGTTAAACCGTCTTCGCAATCGGAAATCGACTCCATCGCAGCCCTGACAGAAACAGTCAGAACAGTACAGGAAAAACATAACCCGTCATTGAAAGCGCATCTGGTCTTTAACCGCTGTTCGACACGTAGCGGAAACACCGACGCCACTGATTTAGCCAATATGCTTAAAAGCGATGAATATTGGTTACAGCCAACCAAACAACGGATCGGCGAACGTACCGTGTATGTCAAAACCTTTAATGCAGGGCAGGGCGTCCACGAAGCAAAAGACGGACAGGCAAAAGGTGAAATTGAGCTTCTGTGTCATGAGGTCGGTATATTTTAATACTCGTGATTATATATGGAACGTATAGCTTTTCCCTGGTGACACACAAAGAAAAATATAGGCTAATTTATTATGTCAACTAAACCAAAAGTACAATTACCAACCCGTAAAGTTACGGTAGAAACCACGCAAGAAACTACTACGGAACAAGTAACAGCATTTATCCGTGAAGGAGATAAACGCCCGGAGTCCCGAAAAAAGGTTAAGCCCACTTTGTTTACCTTAACCGAAGAGGAAAAGGACTTTGTGGAGAATACGGCTAAAAGAACCGGTGCAACAAAAACGAACGTTATCCGTGCCGCATTAAAAACTTTGGCTAAGCTAGACGATAATGATCTCCTAATGTTGTTAGGTGAAATCAGTCTGAGAAGCCCTGGACGTTGGAATTGAAATTAACAAGGGGGGTTTATGTGTAGCAGGAAACCAAGAACCAGATACATCGTCGGAATCCCTAGCAACTCGATTCTTTACGAGGGAAACTCTCGATTTGTTGCTTGGTGTCATTGGTTGTTCAACCGCCGCGTTGCTATTGCGTTCGACCGGCGGTCGTGGATTATTAATCCCAGCTATTGGCTCACAGGCGATACGCCCCATGAAAAATACTTCGAAAAATAAGGAATCCCCCCCTTAACGACATCTACAGGAGGATAAATGGACTTAATAAATCACATAATTTCTGTAATACAAGAGGCATCATGGCCTGCAAGGTTTGGCTATATTGCGTACATAGTAATAAGCATCATCTGTGTGATACTGCTTATCGTAAAATTTATACCCGCGATTTACGCATGGATAAATGAAAAGTAAAAAGCCCCGAAAGGGGCATTTATTCAAAATGTTTCTATCTTTGCCGCCGCATTAGCTATTCTTTTATCTTGTTCAATTTTTACAGCTGATGTGATATATATATTCATAATAGATAAAAATGATCTTACCATGTCAATGTATTTGATCACGTCATCGGAAGTTATGATGATCCTAGTCCCATCCTTTTTCTTTCCGTCTCTATGAACAATATCATGTCTTAAAGAAGCTAACTTCATTAAAGCTGACAAATCAATATCTTTAGGGTATCTATTATTAAGGATAGCAGCGTAAACTTTCATGACTTTAGGTAAATTGTGATACAACATTTCAGACAGACAATCTAATACTATTTTTTCGATAGGCAGTTTACTCTCCAAATCATAAGCAGAGAGTAAACTAAAATTTCTTTCTTTAAGTTCGTCAATGTTACAAAGTGCATTTCTCATGTAATCACTAGAAGAAATAACTAAGGATTTTAGCATTTCTGAGAGGCAAGACTCCATGATGGTAACTGTATATGCAACCTGCATTAAAATAAGTTGTCTGTTGTTTGAACCATTGTCGATCTTTGTGATTTCTTCAAGGCTTCTTGAATAGCTTTTAAAAATATCGACATGTGGATTTGCTTTTAACCATTCAATTTCTTGTTGTTGCTCCAACTCAATTTCATATTCATATTCAGCTTTGTCAGCAAGGTAATCTTGATTCGCTTCAAATTCAAGCTCAGCCTCAATCCATTCAGCTGAATGCTCATCACCAGTATCATCTGGTTCAAGCCCCAACCAGTCACGTATCCATTCTTCTTTTGATTCTTGATACTGGTCAATTAACAACTCTTTCATTCTTCCCATAATATCACCTTTAAAAATCGATAAGATAAAGTTCTGCTACACGTTCTAAACAAAAATACTTCACATCTATACTTCTAAAAATTCCAGTCAAAAACAATGTTCTTTCTTCTTTAAAAACTCCGTTTTCTTGATAGTCAAATACAGCTACGGTATAATTATTATTCAAGTCATACACAGCAAAATCTAGGGTAAAACTCAGGATTTTCTTTATGTCATCAAAGAATTTATCACTACCTGATTCTGCGGTAGGTTTCACCAGTTCGGCAAGTTTAACCTTAGACAAAACCACAACGCCAGGCGGACAGAGCTGTACCAGGTTAGCGTAGAACTCTTTCTCTGACGTCGTCAGTGGGTTACGTTGCTGATAATCCATTTATTTATTCCTTCTGTTGCGTAGCAACCCGAGAGCCTACGGCAGCACTGGCAAAGTGACCATATAGGAATGCATGAAATGCATGTAAATGTGGTCACTTTGCCTATCTTGCATCGTGTAGTTCTCTTTGCTGCTCCGAAGTTCTCATTTATCACCTTACTCTATGGTAGCACGGAAAAAATCGCTTTGCAGAACGGGGAGGTTATACCAATCAATCATCATTAGCAGCACCGCTCTGGCTACGGTTTCCCCTGGTAAACGGCGTATTATTTTTAACACACATCAGACGGAAAAAAGGCTCAAATTTCAAAAATACAATATCCAACACTAAACCCAAGTGAGCTATCACCGTCATTGCGATCAAACAGATAAGCGTGAAGTCAGTACCTTTATAAAAATGCTCATCATAGACCGTATAGTAAAAAACGAGTCCAAGCCCTACAGTCAGATACGTTAACAACTTCCTGAACGGGTAGAGCACATTAGCAGGTAACAGAACGGCAGCAGTGAGCAGTAAAGCAATTGCATAGCGAACCGTAAACCAAAGGAAATCTAGCCACCTCAGAACGCGGCCATTACGCACTGCCTTCTTTTTCTCATGACTCACACGTTTCACGGCTGCTTTAAAACTGGTTCTTTCCTTGCCTTGCGGGAACTGATAGATGTTTGACATAAAGCCTCCTTAACCTCTAAAGCCCGGTGGGATTTCTGTGTCTGGCTCTGAGATTGCATTGATATCACGCCGAGAGTTATTACTCGATGCTTTCACTTCACCTTTTTGATTTAGTTCCTTCGACTCATCAACAAAATCGTCCTCGGCTTCACTCTCTTTACTTACAGAGTAAGAGAAACGAAGTTTCGATGCTTTACGTGCTACGCGTTCAATAATTTCAAATGAAAGATTACAAATTTCCGTTACACGATTAATCGTATCAATGTTTTTCTTTAAAAAGTCACGATTAAAATCTTTGAATTGAGCATGCAAATAAATTTTTTCATTTCCATCATAGCGATAAAGATTTAGCTCATCTTTAAGATCATCCACACCAATATCGAAGTAACTCCGTTTCCCTGCACTTATGTTTTTTCTAATGAGTTGGTATAACGAGCTAGCATTAGCTTCTGTTAACCTTGCTGCTGAAAGTAAAACTTGTGTTGTAAATCCATCAGCCAGTCTGCAAATGTAGGGTTCAATAACACCAGTAAATCGAATGTCTACATATCCTTCGCTATCAGCATAATCACAATATTCTGTAAGGTTCATAGAACGTATTGTGTCAGCCGGTGATTTTTTCCCTTTTTTGGGTAACAAAGGCTCCCCAGCTCTTACAAAAGGATCTAACAACTGGCTTTTAGGTATACTAATGATACTGGTCTGTAATTCATTAGCCCCCTCTTTAAGTTGTTTGTAAGCAACCGACACATCTATATCGGAAATCACCGCATACTCAGTTGCGGTGATTCTAAAAACCTGACCTTGCTCTAGCATTCTTTTTGAATCAATTTGAGCGATGGCCATAAACAGAATACGTCTAGCAGGTAATGGGAGTTTAGAGAAAGTTAAGTTAATTTCATTCCTGTGCCGAATCTTCGTTTTTGCAGTAACGTTTGCCAACTTCATAACTAATTCCTCGCGTCCTTTCATCAATAACATCACTGTAACCCAAAAGGTGGGCTTGGTAAAGTGGGTAACCCACCTATTCGAACCCACCTTAAAGTGAAGTTGTAAAAGTGGGTCACCCACCTCTAGCATTTCACCTTTAACGGCACACATCCCCACCTATAGAAAATTATCATTATAATTCAATTTATTACGATGGATATATTATAGTAATATATATGACACATTCACAGTAACGGCATGGATCCCCACCTTTCAGCCTCACCAAAAACCTATGATTGCTCTCCCACGATCACAAACGGCATAGCTATTCACCTTTCACGGCATATATCCCCACCTTTCACGGCATATATCCCCACCTTTAACGGCATACCTCCCCACCTTAACGGCATATGTCCCCACCTTTAACGGCATACCTCCCCACCTTTAACGGCATACCTCCCCACCTTTAACGGCATACCTCCCCACCTTTCGCGGCATGCCTCCCCACCTTTCACAGTGTTTTTTGAAGAAAAATGTGATTTTCAGCTTTACTATCATCAAGATAAAATGTTAACAGAATGTTACCTAAGTTTATTAAGTTAAAGTAAGATCTAAGTAAGTTAGGAATAAGTCTTTTAATAAGTAAAAAAAGATCAGTAATACAAAACCCTGTGGATAACTGCGGCTTCAAAAAACAGGGTCAGACCTCCTGATCGCCCCAATATGCTACTGTGTGAACGTGCTCACATTAAACACCGTGGCAATTCCGCTTCCTCGTTTTGACAGACTCCGGCGGCGCATAGCTTGCCTACGCTAGCCAAAACTGCGGCGAGCGGTGCGGAAGATCCAAAAAGGATCCTTTCGTTGCTCTCTGTAAAGCTCTTTAAGCCGCGATCGGCACATAAGTGAAGGCTCAGCTCATCCAGATACCCAAGATCGCTCTACGCGCCACTGGCTGCGTTTCAGCGCTTAAGCATCATCGCACCTTTGCTTTTCCCTACTGGTCGCATAGTCTTACGGGTCGCCGGAGCTACAATGCTCTGGTTGTGCTTGTTAACATTACAAGGATAATTATTTATGGCTGGAATCAATAATATACAAATGCATCGAATTGAAATGAGCATTCTGGCACAGTGTGATTTGAATAGTTTTGCGATCCTTGAGGCAATCAGTACTGGAGGCGTTGACTACTTTGAGCAAATCCAGGAACAAACCATCATTGCTGACGAACGGTTATTAGAAAAAAACGCTTTAGTTGATTTGGTTGACTTCTGTAAAAGCCATTATGATCGAGACTTGGGTTTTCAATCAAAAATGGATGACGGTTTTCACTGTTATTATACTTGTGTGATTCCTGCAAATAAATTCATTCCATTTGCCCAAAAGTATTCTCCCTTCGTCGAATTCTTGGGTAAATTTAGAGAAAGTGATGTAGATATTATAGAAGTCAGTTTCCCGGAAAAGGTAAAGAAGATCATATTAGATGAATTCGCATACGGGGATGACTTAGCCGCTACTTTATTTATGGAGAAACATAACGATAAAGAGGGTGGTAAGTTTTTAATTTATGCGTTGTCGAAATATGGTTCGAACATTACTAAAACAACTTTGATGTTAGAGCGGCTTTACGATTGCACAATTGAAATGGCAGCAAAAACAGACGCGGTTAAATTGCTTTGTCACCGAATTAAAGAAGATATAAAAAACGAGTTTGGTATTTCATATATTAACGAATTAATGGAACCGTTCGAAGACGATTTTCGCAGCTAGACACATTGTGGAATACCTTTAATGGTGCTATTATTGGTGTTCTATTGAAGGAGGGTCTCTCATGGCTTATCAGATTTTAACTACTACCGCAGCGTCGATAACCGACCTGAAAAAAAATCCGATGGGAACCGTGGCCGATGGTGACGGTGAAGCGGTCGCGATCCTCAATCGCAACGAACCTGCGTTCTACTGCGTTCCCCCCGAACTCTACGCCTATTATCGCGAGCTGGCCGAAGATGCCGAGTTGAATCAAATCGCTGATGAGCGCATGAAAAATGCCGAGTTTGTGAGCGTTACCCTCGATGACCTATAAACTCAAGTTTGAAAAACGGGCTCTGAAAGAGTGGGAAAAGCTGGGACATCCGATCAAGGAGCAGCTGAAAAAAAAGCTGGCTGAGCGATTAGAAAACCCTCATGTGCCAGCGTCCCGACTCAGTGGCCGCCAGAATCGCTATAAAATCAAACTACGTTCATCCGGGTATCGACTGGTTTACGAAGTCATCGACAACGAAATCGTCCTGCTGGTGATCGCCGTTGGCAAACGGGCAGGGGATGAAGTCTATTTAACTGCCGATAAACGGTAATATTTATTACGGTACGCCCCGATTGGCGAGAGGAATATCCATGCATAGCACCTTTTCAAAAGATCACATCCTAACCCTTGAGCAAATTTGCCTGCTGTTAGGTGACGGATGGCACATTGACCGCCTACAGTCACAGGAATGGCGTCAAGTCTTGCGCTCTCCTGAATATCGGCATTACAGCATCATAATCACATGCTCACATCACCAATTTCGTCTGCTGGCAGTCATCGACCAGAGAAGTGATAACGTGATCAATATTTCCCACAGCAGAACCCCGGCGGCGATTAGTCGGGATATTCGCAGGCGTTTATTCACTGGCCTCCGGGCAAAACTTGCCGATGCGGCCAGCCAGCGCCAAAAGGAAGTTGACAGAAAACAGGCTAAAGAGTGGTTTATCGATGCTATTAGCCGTTTGGTTAGTGTCGAACGGCCTCGCTATGGTTACACCGATAGAGTGTGTGGATTGAGTCATGAGGGGATCGGCGGTGAGGTTCAACACTATTGCTATGAAAATTATAAACTCAACCTAAAAGGGTTAACGATGGATGAAACTATTCGGGTCGTTGGGTTTATTAGCCAGCTAAGAGGGCAAAACAATGTCTAAGACCTGCGTCTATCATCATGCTGGTTCCAGCGGCATGAATACGTTTAAAACAGAAGTTTTTAAATTGGATAACGGGCTGTTAGAAGCCGTGTTTACACGAATTAAGCGTAAGCGATTTCCTGACGGAACAGAAAAAGAATTTGTGGATCAAGTCACGCAGTTTACCGCGAGTAGCAAAGAAGAATTAAAAGGGCTGGATTTACCCAAATTACGTTCCACTAAAATTTTACTCGATTCAGATTTTTTTAAAGGTGAGGAATGACTACGCAAACTCCAACCGGAGCGGAAATCGCAAAACTGAGAAATAGGCTCGGACTCACGCAAAAAGCCCTAGCAACGCTGTTTGGTGTAACGTTGGCAACGTGGCAGAAAAAAGAGTCTGAAACGTCAAAAGAGACTATCGGCATCCGACCCGCTGAGTTTCAGTTCCTGCTGTTGCTTGCAGATGAACATCCACAGTATGTTTTGACGCAGAAGCAACCGGAGCTGATGACAGTGCAGAATAAACCTTCCGCTGATGACGTTAGGCAGATGAGGGAAGCTGCCGGGTTGAGTGTTGAACAAGCCGCTACCCTGTTCGAGTGTCTGCCGCGCAGCTGGCAGTCAAAAGAGAACCCGAACACGCGAGGAACGCTGACAGTGGGGGAGTACAATTACTTGCTCTTGCTAGCTAGTAAACACCCATATCTGTCAATTTGACGTCAATAAATCGTTCTGCAGCTGCACACCAGGTGCAAAAACGCCATCATTTATGCACCTGGCCAGCTGCCGGCGCCAACATTTCTGATTGCATTAATCCCCTTGTGTTTGTCATTTGTATCCTTCCCCCGTAACCGTCTACGCAAGCGCAGACGCTAACGCCCCGGAAATCACGCTCAAAACGTCGCTGTGCGCCATTCTGACCGCTCACCGGGGTTAAGGGGGGGGGTTCGCCCTGCATTGCCTGATGGCGCGTATAGGCTTAGCAGGGCGGAGGGTGGGATTTAGCTGTATGGAAGATCGCACCGCCCAAGGGCGGGCATCAGCGGGGTGATAATGGTGTTTTTTTTCAACAATATCGTGCCGCTTTTCATGCACTTACGTGCATAAATACATTGCGACATTCATC
>Ga0308164_10000857_pt1 | contig 41074 bp, 50 predicted proteins | sample PhyTR2_FD_201031 | JGI IMG/M metagenome (GOLD analysis project Ga0308164, IMG submission 201031) | Phyllosphere microbial communities from UC Gill Tract Community Farm, Albany, California, United States - DLSLT.R2 | ecosystem: Host-associated > Plants > Phyllosphere > Unclassified | place: USA...
CGGCCGCCTGCACGAATTGCCGCGAACCCCTTTCGCTGGTATCGTTACCTGTTGGCTTGCGTGTGGATTCTTCCACATGATTTTCGCCGGAAAACGCCCCTCTCGCGTCGACCGGCACGCCCCCGGGATCATCCCGCGGAGCACGTCTCGGGTTTTTCCCGGGGCTCGTCCAAACGTCGTCGAACGAAAGCGTAATAACGTGGCAAATATCAAGTCGCAGATCAAGCGAATTGGCACCAACAAGAAGGCTCAGGAGCGCAACAAGGCGGTCAAGAGCGAACTCCGCACGGTTGTGCGCCACACGCGTGACGCTGTCACCGCTGGTGACAAGACCAAGGCCGAGGCCGCCCTCAAGCTGGCCGGCAAGAAGCTCGACAAGGCCGTGAGCAAGGGTGTCATCCACCAGAACCAGGCCGCGAACCGCAAGTCGGCTCTCGCCAAGAAGGTTTCTGCTCTCTAAGCAGTCTCTCTTCCGGACGGCCCTTTTCGAGGTCATCCCACAAGTGTTATCGAGACAGCCCCGCTTCGGCGGGGCTTTTTCGTGCCCGCGGGATGGGGCGAGGCCGGTCAGCGCAGGGAGCGGCCGCGCGAGGCGATGCCGGTGACCATGCGTTCGAGCGCGAAGACGGGGTCGCGGCCCTGGCCCTTCACCGCTGCATCTGTTTCGGCGACGAGTTGGATGGTGCGGCCGAGGCCTTCGTCGGTCCAGCCTCGGAGGTCGCGCCGCGCCCGCTCGACCTGCCACGGCGCGAGGCCGAAGCGGCGCGCGAGATCGCCCGTGGACCCACCCGCGCCCGAGACTTTGGCCATGGTGCGAATCTTGCTGGCGAACGCGGCGACGATGGGAACTGGGTCGGCACCCGAGTCGAGGGCGTGCCTCAGGCCCACGAGGGCTTCGCCGTAGCGGCCCGCGATGGCAGCATCGGCCACCGAGAAGGCGTTCGTTTCGACCCGGCCGCCGTAGTATTTCGCCACGGTTGCTTCGGTGATCTCGTCGGCCGTGTCGGCGATGAGCTGCTGACAGGCGCTCGCGAGTTCGGCGAGGTCGTCACTGAAGGCGGCGACGATGGCGCGCAAGGCCGCGGCGCGGATGCTCTTCCCGGCGAGCTGGAACTCGGCCTGGGCGAACTCGTACTTCTCGGCGTCTTTCTTGAGGTCGGCGCACACGACTTCGAGGGCGACGCCCTTGGCGGCGCGGATGGCGTCGAGAAGCTTCTTGCCCCGCACGCCTCCCCCATGCCGCAGGATGACGGTGGCACCCTCTGGCGGACTCTCGAGATAGCGCAGAGCGTCTTCGAGGAAGTCGTCGGAACATTTCTCGACGGCGGACACGCGCACGAGCCGCGGCTCACCGAACAGCGACGGACTCGCCAAGCTGGCCAGTTCGCCACGCGTGTAGCCGTCGGCCGCGACGTCGCTCACCTCGAGCGCCGGATCTTCGGCGCGCAGGAATTCTCGCAGCGACTTCATGGCCCGATCGGCGAGGAAGCCTTGGGGGCCGGAGACGAGGACGACCGGCGCGGGCCGGATCTGATTCCACGACACCTGCGGGATCGCCACTTTGCCGGCGGGCTTTGCGCCCCCGCGGGCGTTCGTCGTGCGTGCTGCCGCCACGATTCTCCTTCTCGTCTCCCTCCAGATTAGCCGCCACCACCGACGCCGGGGGCCGCGCCCGACGTCCACACCTCGAGCGGCGCCCGGCCCGGGCCGGCTCGTCCAGCGGGACCCGACGTGGGATCCTCGGGTGCACCGACCGCGATGATCCCGTCCCGGTCGGTTCGGCGCACGATCGTGCCGACGTGCTCCAGCGTCTCGAGAATGGAAGCCGTCGGATGTCCGTAGTCGTTCTCGCCGACGGAGACGAGACCGAGGGTGGCCTGCATCCTCTCGTAGAGCAAGCTGTTCTGGTCTTTCGACCCGTGATGCGCGACCTTCGTGACGTATCGGAAAAATACCACCCAACCCCAATCGTTCACCCTCGCCCCCTAATTTGCCATCACGACGAAAGAAGGCAGAACTCGATGACCTACAATCCCGGCTGGTATCCCGATCCCTCCGGCGCCCCCTCGCTCCGGTGGTGGGACGGACACTTATGGACCACACACACCGCACCGCCCGAAGCTGCCGCCCTGCCGACTTCGACCGCGCTCACTCACCAACCCGAAGGGTCGCGCGCGCTCACCAACGGCCGCGCAACGAAACCGCTTCGCCGGAAACCGAGAAGCCCCGCCGCCGTCGTCACCTTCGGGGCGCTCTGGGGCGTGCTGATGCTCGTCATCTGGCCGTCGAGCCCGTGGCTCGCAATCGTCGTTTGGGCGCTGACCTTCGTTTCGTTCTTCGGCGCGCGCATCCAGGCGAAGCAATGGGCCGAACAGGGAAGCCGGGCGCCGGCACCCACCCACTCTGATTAATTCGTAGGCGCCGCTGTAAGCGCAGAGAAACCCCCCACCGCCCTGCTGGGTCAGGGGGGGGTTTCTGCCGTCTCAGAGCGTCGTCATGTTGGGCATGGGCAGCAGGTCAGTAAACAGCTCGCGCAGTTCGAGCATCGCGGAGTAGTTTCCCCCCGCGCACTTCAGTAAGCCGGCGCCTTCGTTCCAGAGCTGATAGCGCCACGACTGCGCGAACCACTCCGCGGGGCTGACCTTCGCGTACTCGGTCGTCGGGATGGAGCCGTTCACCCGTTTCCATAGCGCGAGGAACGGCTCTGTTTCGGTGAGTCGTTTCGTCGACCCATCGCCGTTCTGCCACAGCGTGTTGTAGGTCTGGTCGACGTGATGCCCGAACTCGTGGACGAGCGTTTTCGGAGCTTCAGCCTGATTGTTCGTAACGGCGATTCGGGGCGTCTGGTAGATGCCGCCCCATCCGCCCGGCACGGTGACGAACCCGCCGGTCGTGGTCAGCCATTCGTAGCTGGCGATGTGGATTTCGAGGCTCTGGGGTATGTCCTTGGCGATGTCCCAGCGGTCGGCCGGAAGGGGGGCCTCGAACGCAGCGCGGATAGAGGCCGGGATGTAGGTCCGGTAGGCCGATGTGTACAGGCTGAGTGCCGGCGTTTGGATCGCCTCTCGCGGGGCGAAGAGACGAAACGGCCACGGCCCCGGAATGACGTAAGGCACGGTCGGCGGCTGTTCGATCATCCGGTGGTGTACCAGAGCTGAAGCACCGCGTCGGACGCGGGGTTGCCCGTGACAGTGGGAACAGTCACGATGTCGACAGTGACCCTGCTGCGCGCTGGGATGAGTGGGAGACCGGGATCAATCTCGGCCGTGACTTGCCCTTGCGACAGCAGCAGTTCGCGCTGCGATGCGCCATTCACGACCAGGCGGAATCGCGTCCCGCTGTTCGGCGAAGCGGGGGTGCCGCCGAGCGTTGCGACGAATAGCTTCGGGCGGATCGGGACGGGCGGCGAGAGCCAGGGAAGGACGCCGATCCGGGGAGTGAGAAGACCGGCGAACGACCAGTCGGCGGACAGCAGCAGCGAGGACGAGGCGGCGCCCCCTCCCCCACTGACCGGCGCCAGGCTGTCGGGGTCGACTTCGGCCAGCGCCGTATAGGGCAACGCGACGAGACTTGCCGGCACTTGCTTGTAGAACGTGCCGACGCCGGCTACGCCGTGGACCTGAATCCGCCACGCTTGCCCCTCGCCCGTTACGGATAGCTGAACCGAGGCTTTGCCGTCGACGAGGACGACGGGGAAACGTTCGATGGTCCGGGTAATGCCGGCGGCGTTTTCGACGACGACGAGGGAGCACTCGACCCAGCCGTCAGCGAGAGTGTCGACTCCGCCGGACGCGGGGTCTCGGAAGGCGAATTGGACTTCGGTCATTGAGTCTCCTATCGACGAAAGCGGCCCCGGCCGTGAGACCGGGGCCGCGATTAGAGGGGGTTAGGACTTCGAGTGGCGGGGCTCGTAGACGGGATTCCGCGCCACACCCAGCAGCCAGCCGAACCACGGCCACTGGCGTTCGAGCCAGGCAACCGCGATGTAGTAGAGCGATGCGGCGACGGTCGACAGGCTGAGCACGGCTCCGGCCTGAATCTCGGGCTCGACGGGGATGTTGATCGCGGCGAGCACGCCGACAATCCAGCCGATGACAATCGGCACGAGGCTTCGCACAATGGCGATGAAGAAGTTAGACACTGCGTTTCCTTTCAGGTTGGCGCCCTGCGGCGCGGGTGGTTATGCGGCGTAAAGGCTGACGCACACCGCGAGGTAGAGCATCCAGAGCGCGACGGCCGGCACGATGAAGTAGCCGACCGCGACGGTGGCGATCGCCGCAGCGATCACACCCGCCGACCATGCGGCCACGCGAGCTAGCCGGCGCACGCTAGTAGCGCAGCCCGGCGGCGCGGCTCTGCGCGCCGACGATGCCGTCGACCTTGATCCGGGAGCGCCGCTGGAACTCCTTGACGGCCCCTTCGGTCTGCGCGCCGAAGTCTCCGTCGACGGCGATCTTGCCGGCGTAGGCCGGGTAGTTCCGCTTCAGGAACGACTGAAGCCGGCGGACGTCTTCGCCCTTCGAGCCGCGGCGAAGAGAGCCACCAGGCGCAGCCGGTGTCGCGGCCGGCGCGGTGCCGCCAAGGCCGACGATCTTGTGCCCGAGGAAGCGATCGACCCAGCCGAGGTAAGTGCGCCCACCCCATGAGTTCTCAATCGCCGAGATGGACGTCACGCCGGTCTGGCCGATACCGGGCTTATCGGTCGACGCCAGCGATTCGCCACCGAGACCGATCGTGATGTGGCCAGCGCGTTCCGGGTACTTCGTGTTGGAGAAGAGCGCGATCGCGCCAGCCGGCACGTTGCGGTCTCCGCGGTGGCGGTGTTCCTCCGGGGTGTTTTCCCAGACGTTGCGCGCCTTGCCATAAGAGCCGGCGGGCTTGTCGGAGGACGGCGACCCGAACGCTTTGAAGACAGCTTCGAGGCACATTCCGGTCGCGTATCGGCCGAAGGCCAGCAGCCGGTGGGCCGCTTCCTGTCCGTTGAGGTCTGCCATCAGATGGCCTCCGTCGTCTGGTCGCCGTCGTTCGCTTCGAGCGCGGCTTCGGCGTGGGCGATCTGTTCTTCGGTGAGTTCGTTTGGGTCGGACATCGTTCCTCCTAGTTGAATGACGAAAGCCCCGCTTGTGGCGGGGCTTTGGGGTGACAGATGACGGGAGCTGGGTCAGCTCGCGCCGTTTGCGATGTGGTCGGTGAGGCGGCGGTTCGTTCTCGACGCCGTTGTTTTCAGCGACGCGGCTTGTCGCTTCACATGCGCCACGTCGTCGGAGAGTTCGGAGCTTTGTTTCTTGACCTGTGCCACGTCGGCCGTGAGCGCGGCGACGGCGCTCTCGGTGCGCATGGCGATGTCTTTGACGGACTTCCCCGAGTTGGTGTCCAGCTCGTGTTTGATGAACGCGAGGTCATCGGGAAGGGTGCTGAGCGAGTTGACGAGCACGACGAATCTGACGACGAACGGCCATGCTTTGCGCACAGCGACGATGAATCCGACGACCGCACCAATGCCGGCGGAGACCGCAGCGACCGCAGTGGCGCATTCCAATATGAGTTCCCACATTTCTAATCACCCCCTCTCAAATTTGACGCACCCCGTATTTGCCTTGCATGCCGCCTTCGCCGTCGATAGACAAGGTGACCGACGACCGGATGATGCGGGCGAGGACCGGCGGCAAGATGCCGTCCGGGTCAGTGAGGCGAACGCAGTCGCCGATTTGGTAGCGCGGGTCGGCCGGCAAGCTCACGTCTTCGAGCTGCGCGCGGGGCCTGTTGAGGGACGACAGGACCGTTGCGAGGAAGTTCGGCAGGGTCGCGGGGTTGTGGCGCCAGACGCTCGACCCCATGTCGAGTACTCGCTCGCCCCATTGCGCTTGGGTCGCCGCGTCGACCTGTTCGAGAACGAGGTCGGCTTCGGAGGTCTGAGCGATCAGGCCGTTCGCCCAGATAGCCGGCGACCCTTTGTCGAGGTCGAAGGGGGTCGTCTCGTATCCGCTTTCGGACGACCACGCTTTCGGCCACACGGCGAAGAGCGTCGAGCCCGAGTTGTTCTCGAAGTTGATTTGCCAGGTTGTTTGATTGATGGGAGTGACCCATGCCGCGATCGCACTCCCCGTGTAGCGCGTGTCGCCGTTTGGGTCGGTGCACAGCACCATGCCTAGGCGGCTCTCCCAGGCCCCACCAGGAAGCGTGATGAGGTCCACGCGCTGCTGGGTGGGTAGCCAGGGTTTGTCGCCCGTGAGAAGCGCCGTTGACTTGCCGGGAGGGATGATCGTCGCAGTGTTCGAGAGGTAGCTCGGAACAGCGGTTGTCGCTTCGGTCTCGGCGCCCCGGCCGGCTTCGACAAGAGCCGGGCGCTTCACGGTGAGTGTCGCTTTGCTTCGGATGCCGTCGACCGCAACCGAGCCGCCGACGTCCCCGGCGTAGTCGAACGGCCAGTCGGCCACGGGGGTTGTTGAGGATGCCAGGGTGGTTTGGTTTCGGAAGAAGAAACGGCCGCGTTCGTTGAATCCGACCATGCCCAGTTCAGCTTGAGCTATTTCTTTCAGGACCTCCCACGAGCTGCGACCGTCGACGTTCGGAACGACTTCGAGATACAGCATGCCGGCGTCGAGGTCAGCTTCGGGCGTGAATGTGTTCACGGCTGCGGCGGGCGCTGTCAGCGGCCCGTAGGCGTGATGAAGCATGACGCCTTGCACACGCCCACTGCTGAACTGAACGGCGCCGACGTAGCCCGGCAGAGGCGCGTTGGCGCCCCATGCTGCGGTGCTCGACGCCACGAGTGCGCCGTCGATCCACAGCTTGACGCTCGACCCGTAGTTCACTTCGGCGCAGATGTGATGCCAGCCGGTCGCGATCGCCGCTTGCGCGATGACGGTCGATGCCGCGAAGGTTTTGCGCACGCGAACTTGGACCGTGTTACCGGTGATGTCGAACCATAGGGCGCCGTCGTCCCCGAGCACGACGCCCGCAAGTTGCTCGCGAACCGCGTTGTTGGTGTGGCGGTAGAAGAGTTCGAGCGAGAGGTTCGCACCGGTTGTGTAGTTGATTGAGCGGTCGGGGTAGCCGACGACGACTTCGCCGGTCCGCGGTGCGAAGCTGAACCTACCGGCCTCGAGCGATGTCGTCCCGGCAGGGCCGCTGGGAATAACCCACCCAGTGTCGGCGAGCCACCCTCCCACTCCGGGCACGCTGTAGGCGATGCCGGTCCGGGGTGGGGGCGTCATGCGGATTCCGTTGGAGTGCAGAACGGACGCGATGACCGCAAGCGTGTTCACGCTGTGCTGGGTCGGCCGGCCCACTTCGGATCGCCGCGCGACGCTGCCGGCGAGCGGAACGCGAGCCGAAGCGGCGAGCTTTTCGGATGCGTCGCGACAGTCGAAGGTGAGTTCGCGCGTGCCCTCCCTGAAGCCGAACTCGCGGATCGTTCCCGAGAACAGCGGGAGCGTGATTCCGTTGTAGCCGGCGGCGATCTTCAGCGGCGCGTTCAGCCATGCGTTCTGGTCGACGGCGACGAGAGGATGCGGAGCGTTCGGCATCCTCCCGTCAGCGTCGATCGTTGCGGTTGTTTGTTCTGCGCCTTCGATCAGGGAGGCCGTTTCCGGCAGCTCCCCCCGCAGCTCACGACGAATGGTCACCTGTTGCCCGATGCCAAACGCTCCGGTGAGGGGGCGCTCGACTCCCGAGATTGTGGCGATCGTGTCGACGCTGAGTGTCTGCCGCGTCTTGATCGCTTCGTCGAAGCCGGCGGGGGTTGCTTGCATGGTTATCCCTCTCTGAGTTTGATGCGCTTCAGGCCCCGCCACAGCTCGCGGCCGTCGAGGGTGAGCACGATTGGAACGTCGACCTCTTGCGGCCCTCCCGAACCGCCGAGGCCGTATCGGTCAGCCCCGCGCGATAGGGGCACGACGGCCTCCGGGCCGGCCTCGCCGATGAGGGCGAGAGTCGGGCCGGTGACGATTCCGCCGGTCGCGAGATGCGGCACCTTCAGGCGCGGCAGGTTGATTTCTGCGCCACCGAGGAACCACGGCAACTGGACGTGGAGTCCGCCGAGCGTGTTGTTCCACGCATCGACGGCGAATTTCGTGATCGTGAGCATGACGTCGCTCGCGATTTTCACGAGCCCGGTCCAGGCGTCGCCGACCTTGTTCGGGATATCGGTGAAGAATCCGACGAACTCGTCGACTTTGCCGCCGATCCACCCGACCGCGTTCCCGATGCCCTCCGTCGTCCCGGTCCACCAGTCGTTGAAGAACGTTGTGATCGGTTCCCAGTTCTTGATGATGAAACCGATGGGCGTCCAGTTGAGGAACGCATCAGCGATCCAGGTGAAGAACGCCCCGACACCGTTCGTGATGTTCGTCCAGAACTCACCGAACCACTTCGAGATGCCGTCCCAGTTCTTGATGATGATTCCGAGGGGCGTCCAGTTGAGGAAGTAGTCACCGATCCACCCGACGAACGTCTCGACACCTATGCAGATGTTGGCCCACAGCTCACCGAACCACTTCGTAATCCCTTCCCAGTTGGTCATGATGAGGTAAGAGATTCCGGCGAGGATCAGCAAGCCGGCGATGATACCGAGGACGATCCAGGTCACCGGGCTAGCCATCATTGCGGCGCCGAAGCCGGCGATCGCTGATCCGGCAGCGGCGAGCGATCCGACCATCGGGCCACCCATGAAGAGCGCGAGCGGGCCGAGTGCGGCGAGCACCTGAATCGCGCCCGGTCCGATTGCGGCGAAGAGGACGATCGCGTCTCCGACAGGGCCTTGTATGTTGACGAGCCCTGACGCCCAGTTCGACATGGCGCGTCGCATCTCTTCGACCCGGTTCTTCGGGTCTTCGCCGAGACTGTCGACCATGCGATCGGACGACCCCGAGAGCGTGTCCATTCCCTTTGCAGCCGTTTCCGGGTCGAGCGCGTAGAGCGCTTCGGCGAGGTCTTCGGCTTTGGTGCCGAAGAGGGTCACGGCTAGGGCGCTTCGCTCGGCGGGGTTTTCGACCCCACGCAGCCCGTCGAGGACGTCGGAGAGGGCTTGCTTGGCTTGTGGCCCACCCGCTGCGATCGCCTGTTGAGCTGCCACGCCGTCGACGCCGATCGACTGATAGGCCAGCCCGAGCGCCGTCAGGTTGTTCGACGCTTCGGTTTGCGCGGCCGAGTTGGCCTTCACCGCTTCGGCGACGGCCCGTTTCGCCTCGACGACAGCCTCTTCAGCGGCAACGACGTTTGCGCTGCCGTTGACGCCGGCCTTGTCCGCCTGGTCCCGTTCGGCGCGGAGTTCAACGACTGACTGTCGTTGCTCGTCGAGCGAATGCACCGCCTGGTCGTAGGCGAGCTGCGCTTCGTCCTTATCGAGTTGGCTCGATTCGGAGTCTTTCATCACGCGGTCAAGCTCTTCGGCCGCGCGTTTCTTGGAGATGACGGCGCCGCGCTCGGATAGCTCGGCACCAACGATCGCTTCAGACATGCTGCGGAGCTGGTCTTCGGCATCCTTCCGCGCGTTGGTGAGGGCCTTCTGCGCACGCATCTCGCCCTCTTGGGCACGCGAGAGGGATTGGCCGGCTTGCTTCGCGCTTTCCATCGCAGCGGCTTGCTCTTTGGCGCCGCGAGTGACGGCGCCCTGTCCGCGAATCGCGAACTCCTTCAGAGCGTCCGCTACGACGTCGGCGTTGCGGGCGCCGGCTTCCATGCCCTGATTGATGATGCCGAGGGCTGTCTTGCCATCCAGGCCGAGCTGACGGAACTGCGTCGAGTACTCGATGTAGGTATCGAGCAAGTCGTCAGCTTCGTTGGCGTTGGACTGTAGACCCGTCGTGATGAGGTCGAACGCCGCGTCGGCGTTCGGGGCGAGGTCGTTCTTCAGAATCTTTCCCACCGCGGCCGTTGTGCGTGTGAGGTCTTGACCGAACACGTCGGAAGCCGCGATCGCCTTCGTCGTGAGGTTCGTCATCTGCGCGGCCCCGAGTTCGCCGAGGTCGCCGATGTTGCGACGAACCGCCGCGAGACCTTCGTTCACTTCGGGCATTTCGCCCGTGAACCCCTTTGCCCACACCTGACCGGCCACGGCTCCCATGCGGGCCGTCTCTGCCGGCATCGTGCCGAGCTGCGCTTGCATGTGCGCGGTGGCGCTGGCGACGTCCAGTTGCGAGCTGATGCTCTCGCCGATCTTCGCTCCGAGGAACGCTGCGGCCGCTCCGGCCGCGATCTTGCTCGCGTGCTTCCCGAACGCGTCGAACGCCTTCTCGGCGCCTGAGCTGTCTCCGAGAATGTTGACGATGAAGTCTTTAGCGACGCCCATTTAGCCACGCCCCCTTGCTTCCATCTCGGCGTTTGCTTTCTCGGTGCGTTCGATCTGGTCGTCGCACGCGAGGGCCATTGCGAGCCACACACCGAAGGGCATGTCCAGTAGGTGTTGCCACGACGTGCCGGGCCAGTACTCCGCGTGTGAAATGGCGAGGAACCTTTTTTGTAGCTGGTCTTCGAGCCACGGTTCGTTGAGCTTTAGGGTGTCGGCTCGTCGCTGTCGGGAGTCCCCTCGCCGTCCAGGTCGGACATTGGGGTCTCCGTCTGGGAAGGGTTTTCGTCTTCCTTACCCTCGCCTTCGCGGGCTTCGTCGATCGGGTCGGCGACGTATTCGCCGATGTCTTCCGGGGTGCCGTTGAGGATGTCGTCCCACTTCACTTTGAAACCCGCATTGTGCTGGGTCAGGAAGGACACGACGCACTGCGCGAGGAAGTCGGTGTGCTCGGTGATGTCGGACATTTTCATGCCCGACTGCCGCTGGAATTCGATGATGTCGGCGTTGCGGCATTTGTTGAGCGGCTTGACCAGCAGCTCTTTCCCGTGGATTTTCAGAGTCGCCATGAGACGTCCTTTCCTATTTCTTTCGCATTTCGCTGAGCGCGGCGTCGATGGCGTCGCCGGCTTTCTTACGGGCCGCGTCGCGGCCTTCGAGTACTGGCTCCCAGTAGTAGGGCTGCCCTTTTTGGTCGATGTACGGCAGCCGGCCCCACGCCTTGTGGCGGAAGCGCTTCGACTGCCAGATGATCGAGAGGGGCGCCTGAGAGCGGGTCGTTCGAACCGACACCCCTTGACGGGTCTTGCCGGCGACGACGCGCGTCTTCAGTCCGGCTTTGATTTGCTCGCGCATCTCCGTGGTGCCGCCTTTGCGACGCACCGCTTTGTCGCGGTAGACGTTTCGCTTCGCGAGCACGATGCTGCCGGTTTTCTTGTTCAGCACCATGCGGGTCCGCTGACCGGTCTTCTCGACACCCGAAGGCAGAGGGCCACTGAGAACGGCCCTCTGCTTCGCGATGATGTCGTCGCCGACCGAGCGGAGTTCCTTTCGAAGCCCGCGGGCGAGCTTCGGTGAGAACTCCTTTGCGGCGGCTAGCGTGCTGCGGAGGTCGGGCGTGCTGAGTTCGACGCCCATGCCTTCCGACTCGGCCACGGCTAGATGGCGGTGTCGGCTGTGCGGTAGACGATGTAGATCGGCTGCGCGGTGCCGTCCTTATCGAAGGCTTCGAAGTCGATGTCGATTTCGATCGGGGCGCCGCCGTTGGACTGTGGAACGTCGCCCTTCAGCAGGACGTAGGGCAGCACGATCTGAAGCGTCGGGAGGACCGCCGCCGTTCCATCGTTGCCGAGGCTGCGGAACGACTTGAACGTGAGGACGATCGAGACGTCGGTTTGCGCGAGGTAGACGTCGCGGAGGTCGTCGTTCGTGTACTCGACTTTCATCTTGCCCGTGATCGAGCGGTGACCGAGCGCGTTCGGGCGCATGCGCTTGCCGCCGCCGCCGAGGTTGTAACCGCCCTTGTCGAGGTCGTTGGACAGCGACACCGAGGCGGACACAACGGCGCCAGCCGCGAGACCGCCGGCAGACACAGCGAGTGCGGTCGTGGTGGGAACGGTGAGGTTTCCACCGATCACGATTTCGCCGCCCGTGAACGTGAAGAGGTCGGAGACCGCGGGGTAAGACGCCGCGGCGGGCGCGACGTTAGTCAGCATCTCTTTCGCCAGCCAGTCAATCTTGGCCGTGAGGATTTCACCCTCTTTCGCGTCGAACGCGATCCCGTTCGCCATGCAACCGACGAACGTGTGCGGGGAGAGCGACACGCCGCCGAGGTAGGGCAGCACGCCTTGAATGGTGTACGACCCGAGCGGGTCGTTCTTCGTCAGCGTGTGCACCTGCTGGTAGCCGTTCGTTGTGCCGATCTTCGTCGACGTCGCGTCCCCGAGTACCGCCTTCAGCAGCATCCCGAAACCGCTCGTGTTGACTTCGATTTCTTGCTCGCCCGAAGCTTCGTAGCGGGAAAGCACGTTGCGGTTGAGCCGGTTGACGCTTCGGGTCGGGCGCGTCCCCTTGCCCTGAACACGTCCGATCGAGTTCTTGAACTTGAACTCAGTCTCGAAGAAACGAGACGGTGCAACGGCAGTGCCGTAGGCGGTCTCCGCGCTCATGCCGACGGAGTAGTCGATTTGAGTAGTCATGCCTTCTCCCCTGCCCGAGCGCTCTTGCGCTTCGTGGTCGTTGTGGTTTCGGTGGCGCCGGCCGTGTCAGCGTCCGAGGACGTCGACGGGTCGGTGTCGGTGTTGCCCGTTGCGGGCTCGCTGACGGGCTCGGTGTGGGCCAGCACCCATTCGCGCGTGTCGTCGTCTGCGGGCTCCCAGGTGGCCGGCTGAGCGGCGAGCGAGAGAGCGCGCTCGTCGGCCACTTCGACCGTCTCGCCGTGCTCGACGACGCGTCGCAGCGCCGGCACTTCGAGGGCTCCGAGGGGTGAAACGTTGGTGAACTTCGGCATTGCTGCCCCTTCCTACTGAGTGGTGCGGATGCGGTGGCGCGCGCTGAACTCGGCGACGATGACCGTCACTGCGCCGCCCGCGTCTTGATCGGCTTGCGATTCGGTGACAGATCGGGCCGGCAGACACCAGAGAACGGTGTCGCTGAGAGTGATGTCGTTTTTCCGAATGTGCTCTTGGACGAGCGAGAGGATGTCGTGTGCGCGCTTGAACGTCACGCGGATAGCTTCGTCATCGCCGCCGTTGTGCTCGGCCGCGATTTCGACGTGCATTGTGATGTCTTCGTTTTGGCTGCGCTGCGGGCCGATCGTGGCCATGTCGACGTTCGATTCGACTTCCAGAGTCACGAGGAAGTAGGACTGTTCGAGGAATTGCCCGCGGCGCCCGAAGCACACGTCGACCCGTTCGCTTTGGAGTGCGGTCTTCGCGGCGTCGTAGAGGGCTAAGACGGCGGCGTGCTGTCCGCTCGCTGAGCTGATCCCGCTCATGCCATGCCCGGCAGTGGCTTGTAGGGCTCGATCATTTCGGCGACGCGGCGGGGCATCGCGAATCCCATCATCGGGTTTGGCTCATCGCCGGAGCCTTGCGGCATCCCGCGAGGGCCGTTGTTCGCCTGTTGCCACCAGAGCTTCGCCAGCTCGCGGCCGGCGAGGATGACGGTAGGTGGGGGCTCGTTGGGCGCGACGGCGAAGACGCGCACGCGGCCGGCGGGGAACGGCCCGTGGAGCACGGGGCCGTCAAGTCGAAGGGCGTCTCGGGGGTGCTCGATACCGTCGACGGTGACGAGCTGGACGGCTGTCGCGCGATCGTTGAGCACGACGCGATCGGCCGGGCCGTTGAACGCGGTCTCGACGACCTGTCCACCTTGCTTGCCGATTTCCTCTTCGATTCGTTCGGACGCGGCGCGGGCGAAGAGGTTGAGTTCTTCGGTGTCGCCGTAGGTCTCTTCAAACTTCAGGGCTTTGCGCAGATCCTTTGCGGTGAGAGGCCACGTCATTGGCGTTCCTTTCTTCTCGTGTCTCTGCCGGCCGGGGCTCGGCGAGGGGGCCACGCTGGTAAGGCGTGGCCCTCTCGCCTGAGTCCGCGACCGCGTATCGCGGTCCGCGCATTTACTCGACGGTGCGGATGTAACCGAACTGCACGTAGCTCGCAGCTTCGGATTCGGGCAGCTCGATCTGCCCGCCGACCGGAGGCCAGGGCGCGCCGTTCCGGGTGCCGCCAATGGCGATCGCCATCACGTAGACGCCGACCTTCTCGTCGTGCTCCGGTTCCGGGTCGGTTGCCGGCGCGGGCGCCGCGTCGACGATCGGCACCAGGACGTTGGGGGCGGCGGGATCAGCCGCGACCGTGGCCGCTGCGGGCGTCTCGCTTGCCGCTACGCCCGCCGGAGACGTGGCGGTGGTGTCGGCCGAGGCGTTCGTGTCTGCCGGCTTCGGCTCCGCGGTTTCGCTCGCGGGCGTCTCGGCGGAGACGACTTCCGAGGTTGCGGGCTCGTCGCCTTCCGTGCGGTCTTTGGCCGCGGCGGTCGGCTTTGCGGTGTTGCCGCTCTTGGCCGCCATCAGGCTGCCGCCCCGCCCTTGAACGACTTCACAGCCGACGCGTCGGTGAGGATGCCGTCAGCGCGGAGGATGCCGCGGAAGGCGACCTGATCGGTGGCGAAGGCTGCCTGGTCGCTGCGCTCGACGCGGAGCGAGTTGACGAAACGAACCCAGTACTTCGACATGTCGCCGAAGACGATCGGGGTTGCGCCGGCGGCGGGCGCCGCCATGTTCGGGTCACCGAACACGGGCTTGCCGAGGATGCGGTCGGGCTCGTCGAGCTGCGTGGTCGGTTCCCACAGGTAGGCGCCCGTGGAGTCCTTCAGCTTGCGGATGCTGCCGAGCGCGGTGTCGGCGATGACCCAGGATGCGTTGACGCGGTAGGGCGCGGCGACCGAGTACTGAAGATCGATCAGGTTGTCGAACGTGGGGAGTCCACCCGCGCCGGCCGCGCCGGTCACGCCGACCGTGGCGGCGGTGACGATGCCGGCGGTCTGGTTGGTGCCGGTTCCGGTGGTGAGGCGCTGGCCCAGAAGGATGCCGATGTTCTGACCGATCAGGTCGGCGATCAGGCCCTCGATGTCGATCGCGGAATCTTCCACCAACTCGCGCGACGTGTAGATCAGCTCGCCGAGCTTGTAGGCGCGCAGCACGAGCTGGTCGAAGGTCGGGTCGGTCCCGGCCAGGGCCGCAGCTTCTGCCGTCTGCGCGGCCGAGCCGAAGCCCGCGAGACGGGGAAGCGTGATGTCCTCGCCCGATGCGGTCGTGATCTGCGTTGCGCCGGCCTGAAGCACCGACACAAAGTTGCGCAGAGGAACCATGAGCTGATCCCAGAACGTGCCGGGCACGACGGCGCCGCCGGCACCCGGCGTAACCTTCGCGAGTGCTCGGCGCATCTCCTTGCCGGTGAACTCGAAGTCGACAGCCGGCGAGGTGCGCAGCGCGACGACAGATCGAAGCTCGGTCTCGAAGGCAGAGCGCACGGTCGGGTCGCTCGCCATCTGGGCCGAGAATTCGGAGATGGCGCGTTCCTGTTCGAGCGACAGGTTCAGCGCCTTCAGCCGCTCGCTGTACGCGGTGAAGTCGCGCTCCGCGGCTTCGAACTTCGTGCGCTCTTCGCCCGAGAATTCGCGAGTCGACGCGATGTCGGCCAGGGGCTTGCCCGCGGTCTCCCAGGCGTTCGCACGCTCTTCGAGTACGCGCTTGATGTTCTCTCTAATAGCCGTCATGGTGGCTCCCTTCGATGGTGATTTGGATGAGGTTTGCTCGGCCGGCGATTGCGGCCCGCTCGTTGGAAGCGGGCTCGCCGGGCGGGGTGAGTGACGCGCGGATCGCGTCGAGGTCGAATGAGCGGACGAGCAGTGACGTGCTGTCCCAGTAGGCGGGGTCCGCCACGGGGGCGACGTCGACGAGCTTCGCCGCGGTGACGTAGCGCACGATCTGGTCGTTCGCGTTGTAGTCCCAGCGATCGCCACCGGGTGGGGTGTGGAAGGCGAAGGACGAGAAACGGATGTCCCCCCGCTTCGCGAGCACGGCGAGGTCTCGGCCGTAGCTGGTGTCGGGGAGGTCGATTTCGTACCAGAGGCCGATGTCGTCGACGAACAGGCGAAGCGTGCCGGCGTCGGTCGTGCCGAGCAGGTAGGCGTTGTCGTGATTCGTGCGCGCCATGACCCTGACGTGATGATTGACGTCGAGGGCGCCGGTCTCGTCGATCGGCTCACCGAACGCTCCGGGCAGGATCACTTCGACGAACCCGCCGAGGTCTCGGCTCTCGGAATTGAAAACGGCCCCGTATCCAGTGAGGACGCCGAGGCCGCTCGCGTCGTCTGACGCAGCTCTGTATTCGACGGGCCGTTCGGTGGCCCGCCGTTCATAGTTAGGTGGCAATGCTTCTCCTAGTCGGTGACGACCGATGTCGACGTCGCGTTCGAGGTCGACTCGGATTCTGATTTGAGGGTCGAGTACCACTGCTGCCACTGTTCGATTTCTTTCGCCGTGAGCGGTGGTCTGTCTTCCCGGTGCCGCACTTCGGGAAGGGTGATCGAACCGTTTTTCAGGTTCTCGGTGTTGGCGCGGGATCGGGTAAGAAGGTCCGGTCGGTTCAGCACGTCCATGTTGAATTTGACGAACTCGCCGGCGGGGAGCAGGACTCGAAGCCCGTACTCAACTCGTGTGGTGAGAGGAAGCAAGGTGCGCACGTTGAACGTCTCTTGGTCGCTCTCACGGTTCGAGTAGGTTCGCGATGAGCCGGCCTCTCCACCGATGTCCTCCGGTGACACTCGGAAGATGGCGGCGATCTGGGTCGCTGTCGCTTTGATGGTCTGAAGAAACTGAGCCTCGTCGGGTGAGATGCTGACTTGCTGCCACGTCCAGTTTTGGTCGAGGACGACAGGCTCTTTGCGCCTCGTTGACGCCATGAAGATGTCTTTGGCCTCTTTGGCCTGACCACCCTTTAGGGTCGTTTTCTCGGCGCGCAGGATGCCACTCGGGATTGCCGAGTTCTTGAACCAATCGTTTCCGTACGCCATCGCCGATGCGGCCGTTTCGTAGGTCGCCACGAATTGCGCGATGGGGGAAAGCCCGACGACGGTGCCCGGCTGGACGAACTCGCGGATGTGGAGAATCTTCCCGCCCTGATCCCACGCCGTATAGCGTTCGTTGCCGATGATGTAGACCGGCGTTGCCTTGCTCTCGTCGACCTGAACCGAGTCCGGGTGAACCCAGACAATGCCGTCCGGTTTGATCGAGGAACCGGTCACGATTCCGTAGGCATTCCCGCGCAGTTTCAGGGAGACGGCAAGCTGGTAACGCCAGTCGAACACCGACACGCGAGCGTCGGGCTTCAGCAGGAACGACGGCGTTTCGACCTTCACGGATGCGGCGGGTCCGCCCTTGTAGGTCGTCATGGGCAGCACGGCGAATTGATCGGCGATCAGCGCGACCGCCGCATATACCGGGATGAGGCGAAGCGCTGTGGCGTTCTTGCCACTGCGGAAAGCGGCGCCGGCATTGCCGTAGAGGTCCGACCAGCCAACCGAACGCTCTTCGGCGCGGCGTCGGAAGAGCAAGCTCACCGCGAGACCGCCCAACTGATGAGCAGCACGCCGATGCCGGCGACGATGAGGCCGGCGGGAATGCTGAAGAGCATGACCCCGACGACGACCAGGGACACCCCGGCGACGTCGAGCATGGTCAGGATTGATTCGGGCTCGGTCATTTAACCTCCTATAGTTCGTGCCGTTGCGTCGCGTCGGCGTCGTTCACGCCTTCACGCATCACGGCTAGCGGGTCGTAGTTGAGGTCGCCGCGCGTTTTGAGCAGCATCCAGTGGGCGATGGTCGCGGCGACTAGGGAGCTGATGTCCGACATGGAGGGGCCGCGCGCCCAGGTCCAGCCCTCGCCGACCTTCCGAGTTGCGGCGCCGGAGAGCGCTTCGGTCAGCACGTAATCTCCGGTGTGCCTCACTCGGTGATTCACCACGGCGTCATAGAGGGCGGCGGCGGCTTGGATGACGTCGCGCGCCGTGATCGGGAACGCGACGATGCCGGCTTCGTCCATGTCGGGTGCGAGCGATCCGGTCGTTACGTGGTCGTAGAACACGAGCCCGCCATGATCGGCGACGAGTTGCGCGAGCGCTTCGATTGCGTCGGTCGTTGACGCGAACGTCTCGATCGCCTCGATGAAGACGGGGCCTTCGGGGAGCAGTGATGCGACGCTGATTGAGATGCGCGCACGGTCAGGAGATACGTCGATTGCCCAGACGATTTTGTCGGTGATGCCGGCATCCTTGTCCATGCAAAGAGTCCACTTAGGCTCGGGAATCTTCCACTCGCTGTGCATCATGTCGCGCCACTGATTCAGATAGGCGCGCCGAAACTCCGTCTCGCCGAGCGATTCCGCTTCGGCAGCGACCTTCTCTTCGGTGACGGTGAAGCCGAGGGCCGGCATGGTCGACCACCAAGTGAGGGGGTCCAGCCAGTCAGCGTCGTCCGGTGCCGAGAATTCGATGTAGAGGGTGCGAGAGTCGAGCCCCGCGTTCACCCGGTTACGGCCGGCCTCGACCTTTCCCCAGAGGAAGGGCGACGTCAGCTTCGATTTGCCGGCCGTCGAGATGATGAGTTTCTGTGAGTCCTCGCGGGTAATCATCGCGGGCGACATTGCTTGTTCGACCCGGCCGTCGACTTGGGCAAAGGCTTCGTCGATGACGCCGAGGTCAAGCGTCGAGCCGTGGCCGGCCGTCTCGGTCGGCGCCTCGATGCTCCACTTCGAATCGTTCCCGAACAGCATGTGCTCTTCGCCGTGGGCGAGAGACGGCTCGCGCTTCCAGGTGCGCACGAATGGCGATCGCCGGAGCGTGTAAATCTGATCGTCGATGAACTTCTCGCGAGCCTTGTTGCGGGTCTGCGCGGTGTACAGGATGACCTGTCGTTCTATCCACCGGGTAGCGCGGTGCACGCCCCACGGCACGATGAGCGTCGTCTTACCCGACTGCCGAGGAACGACGATGACGATTTCCCGATACCAGAGCAGCCCGAACGCGTCGAGTTCGAAGGCGCGTTCCATGACCAGTCGTTGCCAGGGGAACGGATTCTTGCCCAGCAACCTTGCAGCGTCTGCGAGTTCGTTTCCGATCGACACCCGCTCGGGGTGCCGCGGGGTTGCGAATCTAGGAAGAGTTTCGGCGCCCCTGACGTGGAGCTGAGAGGAAGGCAAGTAGAGCGTCGTGTTCGTCACCGCCGCTCCCCTCTGACCCACCGAGGCGGTCGATTACGGCCAGCAGTTGAGGCACCAGGCGAATGCGGGCGGTCGGCGTAGGCGGGTTGTCGAAGTCGTGGGCGAGGTCGAGCGCCATCGCCCGCAGCGTGGGCGAGAGCTTGCCCTCGTCGGCGATCGCGTTGAGAGCTTCGGCGAGTTCGGCTTCGACGGTCGAGCGTGGCGGCACGGTGCGCCCGGCTGTTCCGGTGTCGTCGCCGCTCGGAGCCGATTCGGTCGGCCTCGACTTTGTGGGGTGTTTTGTGGGTGTGGGTTTGGCCGTGGGGTTGGCCTTGCGGGTGACGGGAACCTTGCCCTCGCGTTCAGCCTTCGCCGCCCGCTCTTTGGCCTTTGCATCACTGTTGGCTTTCCGGCATTCATCACAGCGACATCCCGCTCGGTAGCTGGTGACGGTGCCGTGCTTCCGAATGACAGCCATGCGCCGTTGGTCCTTTCGTCGAGCACTACGAACCGCTGTCGTCGAACAAATATTCGAGACGGCCCGTCCACCCGTTGCCCGATCGTGCGGGGCTCTCAGGTGCCTTCAGTGCCCACTCATACCCACATGTGTTTCATTAGCGAGGAGAGGGATTTTGGAAGGTGCGCGGGTGTTCCGTGGTGCTGTAGGGGAAAAAAATCGCATGAACCCCGAATCAGCGCAACCACTGGCGAGAGCGGATTCGTGTTCGCGTCTCAGGAACCCTGTCTCTCTTTCCGCTGTTACAGCCGAAGTGAGCAGGTTGCAGATTGCGGGGGTCTGTTGGGTGCCCGCCCTTGGACAGGGGCACTATGTGATCGAGGGACCTAGCCTTAGGGTGCCGAGGGTCTACGTCGAACCGGATCGGGTAACCGCAGAGAGCGCAAGTTGAACCCGGAGGCACTAGGGCATCCAGTAGCCGGCGCCACGGTCGTCCGCCTCGTCCGCGCTTAGGGTCGTACTCGTCTAGGCGCGAATGGGCCACGGTCAGACCGAGTACTTCGCGAGTGCTAGAAAGACGAGCAGGACGTCGGCGGGGGTGAGTAGGGCTACCCCGATGATGAGCAGACGGTCGAGCGTGGTCAGGCTCCCCCGTGTGCTTTCGTTTTTGATCCCGGGTCGGTCGATAGGGTCAGTGAAGAACGCTCGGCCGTCGACGTCAGCATGTAGGTCGGTGCTCACCGTTCCCCTTTCCCCCGCAGTACACGGCGGATGCGCTGTGCGCGCGTCAGCGGCTTGGGTGTCCCCATGAGTGCGGCTTGGTGCTCGTGTTCGGCTCGGATGAATCGCCGGGTGCGTTCGCGAGCTGCGTTGCCCGCGCGCTCTAGGGCCCTCAGCTCGGCCGGCGTGAACTCATTCACAGTCGAACTCTTCTCGCTCGTCATCGGGCCGGCTAACGATGTCCGTGGTCATCTGTTCCCCTCTCGTCGGTGGCGCTAAAGTGCAGTGATGAGCGACACCATGTGGAATCGGTTGCTGGCGTCTCGGGCTGTGGCGCTCGAAGAGTGGGCCAGCACCCGTGATCCGATGCCGGTCTCTGTGTTCCTCGACGCGGCACTCGCCGCCGCGCTCATAGCGGAGGGCTGGACGCCCCCTCGCCACTCAGCCGAGCGCGACGACGCTTAACGACGGCGGGCCGGGCGCATTGGTAGCGCCCGGCCCATTTACCGGTTTATCGCGCCGGTATCTCGCGCCCCCGCATTGTTGGCAGTGTTCGGGGGTTACTGTCGCCCATCCGAGCGCGCGCGTCTCTCAGCCTTCACGGGGTAGCGCGCTGTCGGATGGGGTGGAAGCACTTAGAGGCGGCCAGTGCGGCCGTGAGGGCCACATCGGTGCGCGTGCGCATGCTCGCGCGCGCGAGACTCGGCGCGATCAATTGCGACCGACAGAGAGTCGGCCGCGAGTCCGGGAACGATACGCACCTCGGCGGCAGGAGGAAGGGGGCTCGGAAACGGCAATGCCGACATCAAGCCCCCAACTTTGCATGCCCGCCGCGGTGTCTCGGATCGCCTGTCGCCTCACTATTCACCCATGACGGCCGCTGGGCAGTCGAAGCACGGGGACTCTCAGTGGCATTCGGTGGGGCTGATCGAGATAACGACGGGCACGACCCGGACGGAGCACCGCCCGGGAGGTCGTTAAACGACAAATGGCCCTGCCGTTTCCGGTAGGGCCATTTGTCGAACTACGTTTATCGTAGCACAGATCTTTGAATGTTTTGAACTATTATTGGCGTTACGGTCGAACTCAATTCTGAATTCCGGCCCGCCGCCGCGGTCGCATGAGTCGAGTGTCCTACGCTTCAGTAATGCTCTACAAACAGAGGAAAGCCCTTCGGTCTCTAGAGGAACGCGAAGCTGCTGGTGAGTCGTTCTGGACCGATTCTTTCGGGGACGTCATTCGGGCGCAGATGGTTCATAGCATTCGAGCATTTTCCGAGCAGATTTCATATCTCTTCATCGCCCGCAGTCTGATCCTGCTTGACGAAGGCCTCTTCACGCTCTCGGGTCAGAGGTCCGAGAGCGCCGACATGGTCGAGTTCATCAAGGGTTGCTCGGACGATCTCATGCCGTCCGTTTTGGAAGCCCTCAGCGAAGCGATACTCTCCGGAACGCAAGCCGAGGAATGGCTTGGATCGGGATACAGGCGCAACCTCGGTCCCGATCTCCAGCGAGAGTTCGAGCAAACGGTGAACGACTTACTGAAACAACATCGCATCAGTTTCGAGATGATCTCGGGTGAGATGATCGCGAAGGAATCGCAAGAACTGCACGCCACTGTCGTTGAGCCTGTTCTCACCCTCCTGTCTAAACGACCGGGTTGGGGGGACATTGAGACCAGCTATCAGCAAGCGCTGAAACACTTATTAGCTGGGGATGCAGGCAGTGCTATAACGAGCGCCGGCACTGCATTACAAGATTCGTTTGTTCGAGTCGGATGTAAGGGAAACCAGCTGGGCGACCTCATTCGCGACGCCAAGAAGAGGGGCTTCCTCTCCAGCCATGATGCAAAGCTAACGGGCGCGATTCAAGACATCGCCCATTGGGTATCGAGCGACCGAAGCACGATGGGAAATGCCCACCATGCATCGAATGCCACGGAAGCCGATGCATGGCTCACGGTCCATGTCGTGGGGGCTTTGATTCTCCGCCTCAGCTCCGAGTCTCAACGAACCCCTTAAATATCGTGGAGACCGGCATACCTTGCCGGGCGCGCCAGAATTCATCCGGGTCGCAGCGGCGCGATAAGCGGAAGACGCTAAACGCCGCATTAACTCTCTATCCCGTGGCATTCTTGTGTGGGTGGCGATCAAGGAGGAATTGTGGCCAGCGGATTCAAAATCAATAAAAAAGCAATCAAAGATATGACGCGCGAGATTGAACGCGAATTCGCCAAGAACCCCGTTCGTGTGCCTCTCGAAGCGGACCCAGCAAACGGCCTCACCCCAGCTACAACTATCAACAACTACAACGGACCCGTTGTGACGGTCAGCGGAAACCACTCTCAGGTCTCGTGGGGTAACGACGTCAGCGTTCAGACCCAGTCCCAGACGCAGGAGATAGCTCCCGGTTTTGAACAGTTGGCAACGATGGTCACGGACTTCCTCGCTAACATCCAGGTCTTCCCGTTCGATGAGCAGGAAGCGTCTGACGCACGTGACGCTGCGCAAACGGTGCTGGCGGAGGTTGTGAAGACGGAACCAGACAAGGCGGCAGTGAGGAAGTCTGCAACGTTGTTGAAAGGCCTCCTAGCGCCCTTCGCAGCTGGGCTCAGTAAGGCTGTTAGCGAGGAATCCGCTGACGCAGCGCGGTCCCTCATCGAATCCATTTCGTCGGCGCTCCCCTCCTAAAGATCGAAGCTTTCAGGGCATCAGCTCCGCACGCCGGCCCCGCGGCCGGTTGTATCGTTTGCTCATGACGAATGAAATGCCGGCACACGTCGCGGTAGCTCAGCGCAAAATCGGCAAGTTTCTGAAACGATCGCGGCCCGGTCTCGGCGAACCAATCGTCGAGCTGCGGGACGAAAACGGCCGTATACCGGCCCTAGAGATCACCTGGGAAAGTTCAGGCAATGATGATTGGGCCATTACGGCACTGAACCAACGCACGCTTGATAAGCGGATGATTGACTCAACGATTGTCGAGTGTAGGGTTTTTTTTGCCGAACGCGAGGATTGCTACCTCCCCGGGGTTGTTAGCGCACTACAGACTCTTCTGCCCCCCGAGAAAGCTGCCGAACGCAAACCACTGAAGGACCGTGTATCGCAAGTGGTACGCGGTTCACGAATAGGCGCGTCTGGACCCGTGTTTTACTCCGGTCGACTGGAAATGGATAACGGACTAGGTCCTGGCCAGTTACTTGGAAGCGATCTGATTGCTATGGACTACATCTACGGGGCGGCTCTCCACGAAGATGATGAGCGTCTGGCACGGCTCGATAATGTACAGCCCGAGTCACAATTGAAAGCTGTGATGTACCACTTCAACGACCTTCTACATGTGGTCGCGAACGTTCGAGCGCAGATAGAGAACGACTTAACAAAGGGCTACTTCGAGCTGCCGCGGATGAGATAGGCGACTCCCCCGTCACGTCGGATCCTTCGTCTTTTCTGCGGTCCTACTGATGGTCCGTGGCCGTCCTATCCGTGCGCGAGCCGCACGGTCCGCGTTCAACAGCGCGGTCTCCGTCACAAACCCGCCTACGAATCGAAGCAGCCCTCGCTCTTCCCAGTTGTAAAGAGTTCGTTCGGTCTTGCCGACGCGTTTCGCAGCGTCGGTTCGATTCATGATGTTTGCCATGTTTAGCCCGCTTTCCTTGTAAATACTTCGGCCCAAAGTTCGGTGTCTTCGCGCGGCGCTCGCCATCCGCATCCTTGACACTTGTAAAGGGTGTCTTGGCTGTCGAGCTTCGGAGGGAAGACCTTGACGGTTCGGAGCCCGCAGTCGGCTTCAGGGCATGGTTGTGTTGCCCAATAACTACGGTCTTCGATCGGCCACCGCAGAAGCGCTTTCGCGATCGTCCAGTCGTCGCGATCCTCGGGCATGGTGAGCGTCATCTCTGCGAGGGTGAGGATGTGGCTCGTGTTCGACATCTCGGGTAAGCCTTCAATGAGTTCGGTCGCGTAGTCGAGCGCCATGTCGTGAGCATCGCGAGAGTCGATGTTTGGGGAGATGGTGTAGCTCCCTCGGGGCTCCCGTCCGTTCATGACCATGTGCGCCGCCCAAAGGATCGTCATAACGGCGTCCCCGGCGTCGAGAGCGTCCGCTGAAACCGGAGCCGGTGCATGAGCCCCCTTGCCGCCTGAGACCATCTCGCGGTCATACACGGCCGCTTTGAGGGGGTCTGCCTCTGACCGGATGCGAGCGAGGACGTCGGGGGTGTCGGCGAGCGCTGACGTGATGCGGTCGTGACAGCGTTGACAGATGAGGCTGTGGTCGATCGCGTCGACAGGGGCGCATCCCCGGCAGCTCCCCCCGCCGGAGAAGTCGGGGCATGCGGCGAAGTGGACGTCGCGGATCGTGCACCCACGGGCACAGGGCCGGCTCATCGTCGACGGGTGCGGCGTCGGCGGCGGATGGGTGGGGCCGGCGGGCGGTTGCATGTGCGTTTGACGTGGCGGACGGCGAGCGCGATCATCGGGACGATTGGTGCCGTCAGGATGAGCACGAGCACGGCGAGCACGGCGAGCGCAGCGAGCACCCACACGGCGACACCCCACACAGCCTCTACTGCGGTGGGTTCAAAGATCATGGGTTGTTCCTTTCCTTGGATCGGATGAGTTCGGCGATTTCGGTTCGGTTGAGCTTTGCCATCGTGCGGAGGGCGCCTAGGTGCCCGCGTGCTGCGGCGATGGTGGCGAAGGCGTAGCCGGCGACGCGGAGGTCGGCGAGGGTGCGTTTTTCGTATCCGTCGTGGCGGGCGAGGATCGCCTCCAAGCGGGCTTGTTTACTCCGCTCGGTATCTCGGGCCACTAGTCGGCCTTGGCGAGCTTCACGGAGCCGCTGTGGCGGCCGCATTGGCACTCGCCGAGTTCGCGTCGGTGGCACTCGAAGTTGGTGCATGCGCCCTTGATGCCGTAGACGGTGCCGCAAGTCAGGGTTTCGTCCGAGAGCCGGAAGAACGTGATCGGTTTGCCGTCCCAGTCGAGGGTGAACGTCGGCGGTGGGGTGAATCCCTCGGGGGCGTAGACGTTGGCTTGCACGAGACCTTTGGAGCTGTAGGTGTGGCCCTGGTCCATCAGTCGTCCTCAGTTTCTCGGAAGTGCGGGGTACTGCTGGGGAGCTGACCTTTGAGCCAGAGGTTGTGCCGTAGGCGAGCTGTCCCACAGTTTCGGCATGGTCCGTCTCGACCCACGGGGTGGGCTCTGCAGAAAGGTGACGGCGGGGTGCCTTCGGGAGTGGGTCGCGACTTCTCCTCTCCCCCCTCGCTCCTCTCGTCTCTCTCCCCCTCCCCCTCTCCCTCTCTCCCTCTCTCTCCCGCCACGAATGATTCGCGAGCGGCTCGCGAGTCGGGTTGAGCGGGCGGTTCGGGGATCGTCGAGACGGTTGGTCGGTCGACCCGTTGCCATCGCTTCAGTGCGAAGTAGGTCCGTTTCCCGACCTGATACAGGTCGAGGTAGTCGGCTTCGTCGAGGATCAGAAGGTGTTCCTCGATCGTCGCGTCGGTGATGTGAACATCCATCGGCCACACGGCGGAACGGATTCGGACGGCTGTTGCCGATTCCCGCCCGTTGTCGTCGGCGTACAGGAGAAGGCCGAGCGCTGTCCATCGGACGTCGACGGGTAGCGACATCAGTTCTTCGTTGTGAAACATCTGCGGGTGTAGCGTCCGCATTCGAGTCATTCCCATAGCGCTTGATCCCTCTGAACATTCCTTCGATGGCAGCTAGTAGGTCGGCTGCGTGAACTTTGAAGCACTCGGTGAAGCCGCGGCCGCGGGGCAAGGTGGGTTCGCTCTCGTCGGCGTTGGTGAACGCCCTCTCGAACGACGCGTCGAGTTCGGCGAGCGCGGCGACTTCCCACGAGGTCGGGACGTCTCGCATGAGCACAAGCACTTGCCCGCCCGTGGCGACAAAGCCGGCGAGGCGCGAGCGTTTCCAGCAGCGGCCGACTTTAAATACGTTGCGGTCGGGCCAGTAGACGGCATAGATCATGGCTCGGGTCGGAATCTTGGTCATGCGGCTATCTCCCCCCACGCTTCGCGGTTGAGTAGGGCAGCGGATCGGGCGGCGCGTTGGTAGCTCGCGCCGATGCCGATTCCACGGCGGGTGTTCTCTTGGTTGTTGACCGGTTCCAGGTGCCATTCGTTGACGCAGAATCGGTATCGGCAGATGGGCCACACGTGATCGAGGAACAGGTCGTTTGGCACTTCGCCGAACGCGATCATGTAGGCGACACGGTGAGCCCGGACGGTGTGGGCGCCTACGGTGAAGTTCCCGTACCCTTCGGATGAGAGGGCGCCGGTCCAGATGTCGCAGTCGTCGCCGTCTGGACCGTTCCGGGTGTCGACTTTCGAACGGAATCGAGAGACGAACTTCGGGTCGCCGACTAGGGCCAGGACGGCGCGGGTGACGTCGGGGTTTGGCGTTGCCACCCAGCGTTGGTTTTCGAAATGCGTCATGCGGCTTTGGCCGGCGCGTGAGCGCTGAAGCCGCCGTCGTCGTCCAGCCACAGGCGCTTGCCTCCGGTGAGGATGATCGGCTCGTGCCGCGGGTCTTGCTGTTGTGTGAGCCGGAAGCCACGGGCGGCGGCTTCCGCCGGCTTGGACTCGATGTCGCCGTGGCATCCGGTCGTGCCGGTGCCGTGCACGAGTACGAGGTTCGCCGCGTAGTTCGACTCGGGCCGGCTCGTGCCGCCCGCGCCGCGCGCTCGGCGATGCTGTAGGGAGTACCAGCCGGCGGACGTGTCCACCCAGAGTCCGCACCAGCGGCAACGGTTCGCGTCTCGTCGGATGACCTCGTGGCGAACGGTGAGGGTGGGGGCGGCGGGCGCGAGCTTCCGTCGACGGACCGGCTTGGGGTAGGCGGGCCTCATGCCTGATGCCAATCCGTGCAAAACTCCGAACCTGGGAGTATCCTGGGAGCATGACTTATGATCGCAACCTCGGCATGACCGAGAGGCCGGATGGCAGCTTTTACGTTCGCGACAATGACCACGGATACGGGGTGATTGAACCGAGGGGAGACGGTTGGGTTACGTCGACGTTCCCGGGCCAGTTTTTCGACGACAGACACGCCCTCATGAGCAAGATGGGCGCGTGACGCGCCATCCGCAGCTAGCCTCATGCTCGCGCCACATTCGGCGCTGAACGAGGCTTCGCCGCTTTCGGTTTCGCCCGAGAGTGCACTTGCTTTGAGACTCGTCGTGGTTTCGTAATGAGCCCTCCGAGCACTTCCGTACTCAGCAGGACCAGGAAGGGTGCAAGCGCGTTGATGATGGCGCCGGCCCAGCTCTCGGGGGTGCCGAGTCCTCGCACCGATTCGGTGTGCATGAAGTTGGCGATCGCGGATACCGACGTGAGCGTGTAGGCGCCGACGTCCACGAGCCACGTCGCGTCTTCTCGCTTGCGGAGGATGAGCCCTGCCAGGGTCAGTACGACGATGGGGACGTCGATCATGAGCGGCGTCAACCAGCGCCAGGCGGTCGGTAGCCCCTGCCACTCGGCCACCGCGACGAGCCCATTCCATGAAGTCATTACGGACGCGAGGAACGCAATCACTACGCCGACGACGACAAGTCGTTGCATGTTGATGTGGTCCGGGTTGATGCGTGTGCCGGCACCTGTTCTGCGGGTCATTTGTGTTCCTCTCGAAAGTTGGTGTTGAGCGACCGCAGAATGTCGACCTCTTTCGAGAGCATCCACTTCAGGTCTTGCGCGTATTCGCGCGCCAGCTCGCACGTGTCGAGCTGTTCGATTGCTTTGATGACGGCGGCGTCGGCCTCGGCTCGGTCTTTCGACTCGGCCCATGAATAGCCGGCGGCTCGGAGCCGTTCGCGGGCATAGCCCTTGGCGACGATGAGGTCGCGTTTCGCGGCGCGGAGGGCGGCGCTCTGGGCGTTGAGGTAGGCCGGCGCGTTGCGCAGTCGGCCACGGGCGATGATGAGCGCGCCCGCGGCCTGAACCGGAGTCGGGAACAGCGCGAGTAGTTGGTCTTCGTCCAGGTCGGCAATGTTCAGCGGAACGAGCAAGGCGTCGACCGCGCTATCGAAGACCTCGACTTCTCCCGACTCCGGGTCGACGCTCTGAATCATGCGGCGGTCGGTCGCATTCCAGGACCGGGCTTCGGTGTGGCCGTGGCCGGCCCCGGAACGCGGGACGAGCGGGGCTTACTCTTGCCCTTCGCGTTGCCGGCGACTCGCGGCTTCGGGCTGGCCGGTTTCTTCGGCGCCGGCGCGGTGGCGGTTTCGACGGCCGCGGCGGCGAGTTCGGTCAGGCGGTCTGCGATCGATTCGCCGAGCTCGTCGGTGAGTGACTTCGCGTTGCGGGCCGCGGCGTGGATGGCGATCACGGCATTGCGATCGGTGGCGGCGGTGACATCAGCGAACCAATCATGAGCGGGGGCACCGGGCACGCGGTCGGGACGCTGATGGGATTCGGCGGGGTCGTACACGCCGCCGAGCACGTCGCCGAACTGCTGCCGGAACGCGGTCATGCGGGCGACCTTGGAGAGCATCTGTTCTTTGAGCTGGTCCCACCAAGCGCGAGCCGGTGAACCTTCCTCGGGATAGAAAGACTCCCACCGAGCGACGCCGACCGCGGGCAGACGAACGCCCTTGCGGAACACAGTCGCTTTCGCGAAGGCCGGCGCGGCGTGCTCGTCGGTGGGCACCCAGACCTCGGCCCAAATGATCCCGTCGTTGGAGTATTGGACCTCGCAGCCGTCGAATTCTCCGGTCGCGATGACGCGCCGGGTGGCGTCTTCGATCGAGATGAAGGATTCGCCCATCTCTTCGGCGTCGCTGTAGCCGCTCATCGGAGCACCCACAGGGCCGCGAAGACGACGATCGCCACAGCGAACAGGTCGACCGAGAGGTCGTTCGCGGCATCGGCAGGAGTGATCGCTCGGAGGGGCTTATTCACCTGCTGCACCCGCTTTACGCTCCCGGCGAGGATCGCAATCGCCAGCCCGAACAGCAGCATGGATACGAGGACGGACATTATTTGCTCGCTTTCTTGGGGGTGATCTTCAGAGTCGTGCTGGTCTTGGGTTTGCGGTATCGGGCTTTCGTGCGGGTGAACGCTGCCGCAGCCTTCGGGGCGGCAACCGCCCACGCGTCGGCGTCGAACTCGTCACCGTGTGTGACCGAGTAACTGATCGAGCCATGCTCGGTGCTGGCTTTGAAGCCGCTCTCGCGGGCCTCTTCGTCGGCTTCGATGTGGGCGCGGATGATCGCGACCGCGGCCTTCTCGCCGTCTTCCGCCTCCGTCTTGGCTGCGCGCCAGTGGGCGAATTGAGCGACTGCCTCGGCGACGTCATCGGGCAAATCTGCGCTGATGTCGGGCGCTCCGGCGTCTGACCAGGCGAGGAATTCGTCGGCTGTTTTGATGAGCTGCGCGCGGCGGGTTTCGTTCGGGACGATCCAGCGCATGTGCGTTCCGAATTCGAGTTCGGTCACCGGCAGGAGCGGCTGACCGTGCTCGTCGCACGGCTCCCAGACGAACAGGATTCGCTCTGCGCCGAGAACGTAAAGCTGCCATTCGATCTGGTCGGCGTATTTGCGGGGTATGGCGTGGCTGTAGTCCTCGACGGTCGACTTAATTTCGGCGCCGATCGTGATGTGGTCGGGGCCGTGGTCGAGGGACAGGCAGTCGGGTGTGACCAGATGGCGCGGGTTGTCGTGGCGGGCGAAGAGCAGCCCGGATGCCGGAATCTGATAGCGACGGAAGACCTCGCGGGCGATGTGTTCTTCGCGGCGGTGGCCGCGGCGTGTTGCGCGGTTGCCTTGGAAGCTCTCACCGCCGTTCCGCTTCTCGTCGTAGATGCGTTTCCAGGTCGACCGGCCACCGCCGACGAGCAGGGAGACTTCGGTTCCGGTGACTCCGGGAAGCCGCTTCGCGAGCCAGTCGGCCCGATCCGCGGTGGAGTCGGCGACGAACACGGGGAGGTCGGCGCGGGCGGGCGCGGTTTCGGTGATGGTCATTTGAGACGGGGGCCTTTCGTTATGCACCAGTAGGCGAAGAGAGCAGCGAAGAGAAGGAGGGTCGGGGCGATTGCCCACTCGTGGATCACGCGGCGGCGAGAGGGAAAGACGGGGCCGACTCGCGGCGGGCCGTGTGGCGCTCCGCGCGGCGGTCCGCGGTGACGGTGCGCTCGCGCTTGCGTGCTTTGCCGAGACGTTCGTCGCGCGTGGTGTTCCAGCGAGCGTCGTCTTCGCGGCGTTGCTGCGGGGTGAGGTTGCCGGCAGCGTCGGGCATCCGCACGGTGCGGTGTGTGCGGCTCATGCGGCGCGGGCGGGGTTGCGAGGAATGGTGGCGAGGACCGCCTCGACATGCTCGGCGTAGACCGAATCGACGACCGGCTTCCACTGCATTCGGAAGACGTAGATTCGGCCGGCGCCGGCCGGCACCCACAACGGCTCGATGCCGCGGCGCTTCAGCTCGGCGACGACTCGCCAGCGGAACCGCGGGAGCATCGCGGAAAGCTCGCGGTCACGGTGCCCCTTCGCGAAGAGGTAATCGGCGAGGTCGAGCATCCCGGTTCGGGCGACGTGCGGCGGCGTGATGAGGCGGCGCTCGATGGCCGACAAATTCGCATCGGCGTTGCACGAGTACGAGCGGGTGTGATGGACCGTCAACAGCCTCACGGGGATGCCGAACAGCTGCGCAATCAACTCAGGTGCCGGCTCAGCGTCGGTGTCGTGACTCCCCCATGCTTGCTCAGCAAGGGACACGGCTTTGTGTTCGGGCAGGAACCGGGCGAAGCGGGCGAACACCCGAGCTTGCTCGGCGCGCTGATCGGCTGTGACGTCGGTCTCGCCGCTGCGGTAGCCGTCGATGTAGCGTCCCCACGATTCGTAGGCGGCGTCGAAGCGGTCTTCGCGGTTCATAGCGGCGCCCTTCTCGTCGAGGAAGTCGGCTCTCGCGAGAGCGGACTCGCGCCGCAATTCGAGGTCTCGTGCAACCCACTGCCGGTAGGTCTCGACCGAGTTACCGGGACGTTGTGTGGTGGTCATTTCGATGTGCCCTTCGATTTGATGAGTTGTTAGGCCGCTGCGGGAACGGCTTGGATCGCTTTAGCGTCGCGATCCCGATTGATGCGCTCGACGGCAACCGCCAACGCTTCGCCCGCTCTGGATACCGCTTCGGCGCGGGAACGTTCGTTCACGCCGCGTTCTCTTCCCCGTCACTGACAACGTCGAAGATGTCCTCGAACTTGTTCGGGAATGCCGTGATGACCGCGGCGATGAACCGGTTCCGGGGCAACGTTTCTCCGCGGGTAACTCGCGAGACTGTCCCCTTGTCAACACCCAGTCGCTCAGCGAGCGACTGGACGGTATTCAGGCCGTATTCATCGCGAACCTTTTCGAGTCCGCCTGAATTCAAAACGACCTTTGCCATGTGTTCCCCTTTGTCGACGGTGTAGTTTCGCAACTCCTAGTTGCAGTTGCACAACTGAGACAATACGTCGCTTACTTCAAAAGTTGCAAGTTAACAACTCCCCCACTTTGGGTGCCACTCGGCATTGCATAGTTGTGGTTGCGCAACTACACTTAAAGCATGACTATGAACCGCAATCGCTGGTGGGACTACGTTCAGACAATTGCCGCTGGCGACTCTCAGAAAGAGATTGCCGACAAGGCCGGCTTCGACAAATCGGCGATCAGCCGGTGGAAGAACGGCCTTGGCGCGGATGCCGCGTTCGTCGTGAAGCTCGCTCGCGCCTACGGGCGCCCCCCGGTGGAAGCCCTCACCGCCGCCGGCATCATCACAGATACCGAAGCCGACCTACGCGAGGTGAAGATAGGCCTCGACGACCTTTCCACCGAACAGCTCGCCGCCGAAGTACTTCGTCGCGTAGCCGGTCTCTAATGGCGGCGCGCCTCCGCGCGGTGCCGGTCACGGCACCGCGCGCCATCGCCTACATTCGGGTGTCGACCGAACGCGATGAGATGATCTCGCCCGAGCTGCAAGAGACGGCGATCAGAGACCACTGCGCGCGCAGCGGCTACGAACTGACAGAAGTACTTAGTGACCTCGACCTCTCGGGGCGATTCTGGAAACGCAGACAGATTGAACGGGCTATCGGTTTGATCGAGGCCGGCTCGGCAGAAGTAATCGTCGTGTGGAAAATATCTCGAGTCGCGCGAAACCGACTCGATTGGAACATTGCCGTCGACCGCGTCGAGACAGTCGGGGGACGCCTCGAATCGGCGACTGAACCCATTGATACCAGCACATCGTCAGGCCGGTTTTCACGAGGGATTCTTGCGGAGCTGGCTGCGTTCGAGAGCGAGCGGGCAGGTGAGCAGTGGTCCGAGACTCACCGCCGCAGATGGAAAAACGGTCTGCCCCACAGCGGTAGGCCCCGCTTCGGTTATACCTATGAACGCGGGGCCGGCTATTCGGTTGACCCGACGACCGGGCCTATTGTGCGAGAGATGTACAACCGATACATGCAAGGCGACACTTACGACGCGATTCGTCGGTGGTTGGCTCCCATGAATCTAGGCACGATGAGGACACACAAATCGGTCTCGGACTTTCTTGACGCTGGCTTCGGTGCAGGAGTCATCGTTCACCACGACCCTGAATGCCCGATTCGGCACACAGGTGGCAAGGCAAACGTTTCGTGCCGAAACAAGGTCCGTGAGCCTGGAGCCCACGTCGGCGTGATCTCCGAGGTCGAGTACGACGAATATCTTCTGGAGAGAGCGCGCCGCCGTTTCGTGCCGCCCCGTCTGAAAGCACCCCTCACAGCTTTCGCCGGCCTCATATGGTGCACGAGCTGCGGCAGCAGGTACGTGCACCATCGCCGTGACTCCGGTGCGTCGCATTACCGCTGCGGCAACGCGAAATTTTGTGAGGGGCCGTCGTCGATTGCGCGGTCGCGACTCGAAACGCTGGTCCTCGAATGGCTGGCACCATTCGCGGATGAAATCAACTCGGCCAGCCCAGGAAGAAACGGACCCAGTTCTGTCGAGGCGGTCGAGCGCGACCGCCTCGCGCGAGTGGCACTTGAAGCGGATAGCGCCCTGACACAATTAGCGATTGACTTTGCGCGGCGCATTGTTCCTGAGGCCGCGTATCTAGCCGCCCGCGACTCTCTGACCGCCGAGCGCGATGCGGCGTCAGCCCGCGTTTCAGCGCTTTCGAGTATTCAGCAAAACAGCCGGCGCAACCGAGCCATGGCGAATGACCTTATTGTTGCGTGGCCGGAGATGACAGACCCTGAGCGAAACCGCGTCCTCAAAGAGCTAGTACTGATTCACATCACTCGGACAACCGCCGGCCCCTCGGTGTCATTTTTTGAGTCCTGGAACGCCCCGGGTTCATAGCACGCGTTCACGATATTGCATTAGCGGTTTCCTAAGAAGCGCTGAAGCTGAGTGTCCCGCTGTGCAGATGACTCATGACGTGCACACAAGCTACCGAACGATCACGAGCCCGTCTCCATCCAACTCGCGAAGTTTATCGCGCCATGTCCCTACGACTGCGTTTCCTTCGTTGGAATGCTTAAACGATTCATCCATCGTCAGACCGGCCTCTTCCAGATGGGTATTCGCACCGCGAAGATACTCGGGCAGATTCCATCCGTGATCATGAATTCGCTCGGGCGGTTCGATGTTCAAGTATGCCTCGTTCACTCCATCTCGAACCGGGTTCAAATCGGCGCTTCTCTCTGGGTGGGACTTGATCAGTCGAATAGCTTTTGTTATCAAGGGGTCAAGCTCGATCGACAGCCGAGCGTAGGTCTTCGCCTTCTCCGCTCGGTCCTGCGCAATAGGAAGCAACTCTTGCCCCAGCTTCACCCACGTCGAATAGATCGCTCCGCGCGAAGCATTCGATGACCGAAGGCGTTCAACCCTGGCGGCTCGCTCGTCACGGTATGCGTTCCACGCCTTTCCGGCGATCGGGTCGAACTCGACTGACTTCATCCAGTCTGGGAGGCGAAGTTCGATCTCGGCCAACGTCTCGTCTAGTTCCGTCAGTTCACCTGTGGCCGAGGTTCCCTCGATGGCGAGACTGGTCGTGGTCACCTCTTGCTTGAGATCTCTGATTCGTAGTGCCAAATCATTGACGGCTTGTTGAACGCGAGAATCACTCGGATCGAGGAGACGGAACTTCGTCCAATCAACGTACTGAGTCCTCGCGATCAAGGCGAGCACCTCATCCGGATTGTCCTCGGTGAGACCTTGCACATCGATATAGAGAATAGGAAGAAGCAGAGCGTCCATACCTCGGCTTTTGGCTTCTCCGCTGAATTTCACCAGCTCTCTTCTGCATTCATCACTCTTCAGAAACTTCGGAGTGATAATCGGGATGAAGAACGGAACCTCGCCGATGGCCTCCTCGACACGCTCCCTCCAGACGTCCCCCCATTTCAGCGACTTACGGTCAAGAAAAAGCTGGAGGTCATCTCCCGTAACCAGAGAGAATTCATCTTCCAAAGCTTGCGCGACTTGGCGGACTTTCCCTCCAGACTTGTCGTCATCGTCATGTGCGTAACTCCAGAAGGCATCGAACGCAATGTTGTCCATCGTCAGAACATATCGCAAAGTAGAAGAAGGGTCCGCGGTATAACTCCTGCCTTTCTATCTGGTGCCTTGAGGACGCAAATAACATCCGAGACGTGGCTTTTTGCGATACGTCATATTGACCACGTCGACATCCGGCGGAACGAGACGCGAGCGACGCAATCGGTTCTGCGCATCGGCGCCCAGGTCGCCGAGGAACACGGCCGTGAGAGCCGGCTGCGTGGCGTCGAATGCTCCGCGGGCGGCGCTCCGCGTTTCGAGCACCACACTCGCGTCGTTGCCCGGTTCGATCTCACCACGAGCAGGTGGCCACAGAACGCTCCACTCCATCGCTTCCCCGAGCTTGCCACGCTCGCCCGCGCGAACCTGCCGCACCACAGCCCCGCCGTCGGACAACACTTCGACAATGCGTTCGTCGGCCGCGCCATCCGTTGGACCCACGAGGACCTCGGCAACCCGGCCGACGACCACCGCGTATGCGCCGACGTGATCGGTGTCGAAATGGGTCAACACCAGCAGGTCGAGCCGGTCGACACCCAAACGGGCGAGACAGCGCGTGAGGAGTGCTTCATCGGCACCGACGTCGATGAGGCCGAACCGGGAGCCGTCGCGCAGCACGGTGGCATCCCCTTGTCCGACATCGCACGAGGCGACCGCCCACTCCCCCGGCGGGGTCGACGAATCACGGATCGCAGCCGGCACCACCGTGCCGATGGCGCCGCCGAGCACCACGACGACCCCCATCACGAGCACTTTCGCGAGAAGCATCCTCTGCGATCTCACCGCCAGCGCGAGCCCACCGACGAGCAGGAGCGCGAGCGTCGTCACGAGCACTCCCGCCAGACCGGGTGGAAGCGGAAGCTTCGCAGCCGGCGCGTTTTCGAACCACGCTGCGACCTGGGCGATCCAGGCCGCCGGCACCCAGGCGACCCACGCGACGGGCAGGGCCAGCAATGGCGTGACCGAGCTCATGAGACACGCGACGAGGCCCAGGATGGTGGCAGCCGGCGCCGCGGGACCGGCCAACAGGTTCGCGACAACGCCCCAGACCGCCAGGGTGGGTTCGAGCATCACGAGGACAGGCTGGCACGCGAGTTGCGCCGCCAACGGCAACGCGAAGGCGGCGGCGATCGGACGAGGCGCTATTCGGGCCAGAAGATCCGTGAGCGGACGCGTGAGGACCAGCAACCCACCCGTCGCAAGCACCGACAGCGCGAAGCCGTAGTCGCGCGCGAGCCACGGGTCGGCGATGAGAAGCGCGACGACGACGGTACACAGGACGGCGAGCCCCGCCGCCGGCCGCCCGCTGGCGAGAGCCACCAGCACGGCACAGGCCATCACCGATGCTCGGATCACGCTCGACTCGGGAGTGACGAGCACCACGAACGCGACAAGAAGCACGAATGCCAGGCCGATCCTTGCACTGCGGCGCAGCGCCAACGCACCACCAAGAGCGAATCCAATCGCGACGACGATCGCACAGTTCGCACCGGAAACCGCCGTGAGGTGGCTCAGCGAACTCGCCTTCATGGCCTCATCGAGCTCGACGGTGACCGAGCTCGTGTCTCCGATGGAGAGGCCCGGCAACAACTGGCCGCCCCAGCCGGGGAGCACACTCGTGACCCCGACGAACGATCTCCGCAGTCCGTGCGCCCAGCTCAGGGCATCCGGAGCAGGGGCGATCGTCGCCGGGCTGTCGTCGCTGAAGACGAGCGCCGAGACGCGCTCGCCCACGCCGGCGAGCTGCCATCGCCCGGTCACGCGCACGACGCTGCCGAGGGGCGGGCCACCGGTCTCGGTGACGTCTGGCGCGAAGACGAGCACGGGGAACGCAACCGGACGCACCTCCTTGCCCCGTTGCAGCTGCGACACCTGCGCACGAAATCGCACGCTCGACCCCGAGGATGCTTCGCCCCACTCGGCCTGCGTCGGCCCCTCGACGGGCGAGCTCAACGACGTGACCGTGACCTCGGCCGTCAGCGAGCGGGAGCTTCCGGCCCACTCCTGCAGCAAGTCCGGATTCCGGCCCTCCGCACGGACGGAGACCACGCCCGCGACCGCGCAGGAGGCCGCCAGCGCGATCACGATGGCCAGCGACACGTCCGCCCGGCGAAAGGAACCCGACTGCGCCCGGTCCCTCGCCGAGAGGCCCGCTACGCCGGGCGGCGTGCGTTCAACGGTCAGCACGCATCGAATCCAAGCAGCAATGGACGAAGACCAGCGCCGACCCGACCTGTCAGCGAGCCGAACGCCGCGGCGCCGCCATCCGATCGATTCGACGACGACGACGGCGACGACGGCGAACGAGCAAACACCGATTACGCTCAAAGCGGCCTGCGGCGACCCCACGAGAATCCCCGCCGTGGCCCACGCGAGCATCGCTGCGAAGACGAGGCCATAGCGGCGGCTCATAAGGTGACGAGGTCTTTCAGCGACTCGAAGGTCTTATCGCCGACGCCGTCGACGTCATTGAGGTCTTCGATGGCCGAGAAGGCGCCGTTCTCGGCGCGCCAGGCGAGAATCTTGGCGCTCATCGACGGGCCGACGCGGGGCAACGTCTCTAGTTCGGCCGCGGTCGCCGTGTTGAGATTGACCTTGCCTGCCGAACCGGAGGGCCCCGCAACGGCTCCGCCCGACGAGCTGCCGCCGCCCGCCGCTGAGGCGGTGGCAGCGGTGCCCGCCGACGCAGGATCATCGGCCCGAGGAACGAGGATCTGTTCTCCATCGACCACGAAGCGAGCAAGGTTGACTCCGCCTTCGCGCGCCTCGGGCGTGACACCACCCGCCTTCGCGACGGCGTCGAACACCCGCGCGCCGTCGGCGACCTCGACCAGGCCGGGTTTCACCACGGCGCCCGAAACGTGAACAAAGAGCGAGCGCGCCGACCCCGACGCGGCACCCGACACCGCTGCGGCGCCCGAAGCCGACCCGGGGCCTGATGCCGACCCGGCACCGGACGCTGACGCAACACCCGAGGCCGATGCAACATGCGATGCCGGTACACCGGTCGGAGAGGCTGTCGCCGCGGTCATCCCGATCGTCGTAAGTGACCCCGCGGATTCGGCCGCGACCGGGGACAACCACCAGGCTGCGAGAAATGCCGCCACAGCTGCGCCCAGGACAACGGCCATCGTGCGCCTCTGCGTGCGCACCGACTCTCTCGCCCGGGACACCGCGCGAACGGCACGGCAACGAAACGCGGCGGCGCCGTGACGGCGAGGACGATGCGGGAGGTTCGAAGCGGTCGGGGCGGGATCGGTGCGGGGCATGCTGACAAGCTACGTCCGGTTGGTAGAAGCCCGACCCCGATTGCCCGATCGGTGGACAGCGACCCGCAACCACCCTTGTGGAGAGCGCGAGGGACGAGCCACATCCGTGTGCACTCACTCTGCAAAAGAAGCCACGCTAGAGCGAAGGGGCCCGCAACCTCACGGTCGCGGGCCCCTCGTCAAACAGGCTCGAACTAGCCCTTCACGGCGATGTTCACCACGCGCGGCGCACGGACGATGACGTTCGCGATCTCGCGGTCGCCCACGGCCTTCACGATGGAGGGCAACGCGCGGGCCAGCTTCTCGAGCTCGGCGCCGTCGATGCGCGGCGAGACCTCGAGGCGGTCGCGCACCTTGCCGTTGACCTGCACGACGCACGTCACCTTCTCCTCGACGAGCAGCGTCGGGTCGGCCTTGCGCCACTGCGTCGCCGCAACGGTGGCCTCGTAGCCGAGCATGTTCCACATGTCCTCGGCCGTGTAGGGCGCGAACAGGTTGAGCGCCATGGCGATGACCTCGGCGGCCTCGCGGACGGCGGGGTCGCCCGCGCCCGCCCCCGTGTCGATGGTCTTGCGCGTGACGTTGACGAGCTCCATGAGACGTGCCACGACCACGTTGAACTTGTAGGACTCGACGAGACCCGGTGCATCCGCGAGGAAGCGGTGGGTCTGGCGGCGGAGGGCCTGGTCGCCGTTCTTCCAGACTACGTCGGGCGACGACGTGACGTCCTGGGCGATGCGCCACGCACGGGCCAGGAATTTGGAGGAACCGGCGGGCGAGACATCCGCCCAGTCGATGTCGTCCTCGGGCGGGCTCGCGAAGGCCAGCGTGACTCGCAAGGCGTCGGCGCCGTACTTCTTCAGCTCGTCGGCGAATTCGACCAGGTTGCCCTTCGACTTCGACATCTTGGCGCCATCCATGAGCACCATGCCCTGGTTGAGCAACGACGTGAACGGCTCGGTGAAGCTCAGATAGTCGAGGTCGAACAGCACCTTGGTGATGAAGCGCGAGTAGAGCAGGTGCAGGATGGCGTGCTCGACGCCGCCCACGTACTGGTCGATCGGCGCCCACTTCTCGGCCTGCTTCTTATCGAAGGGCTGCGTGGCGTCCTTGGCCGACAGGAAGCGCAGGTAGTACCACGAGCTGTCGACGAACGTGTCCATCGTGTCGGAGTCGCGCTTGGCGGGGCCGCCACACGACGGGCACGCCACGTTGATCCAGTCCTCTGCGGCACCGAGCGGGCTCGTGCCCTTCGGCTGCAGGTCGAGGCCATCGGCGGCGGGCAGCGCAACGGGCAGCTGGTCGAGCGGCACGGGCACCTCGCCACATGCCTCGCAATGGATGATCGGGATGGGGGCACCCCAGTAGCGCTGACGCGAGACGAGCCAGTCGCGCAGGCGGTAGTTCTTGGCGCTCTTGCCGAGACCCGAGCTGGCCAACGCCTCGGTGATCTTCTTGATGGCGTTGTTCTTCGACAGACCGTCGAAGGGGCCCGAGTTGATCAGGCGGCCGGTGCCCGTGAGCGCCTCGCCCGTGGCCTTGGGGTCGACGAGCGGCAGGTCGTCGGGCAGCTCGCCGTCAACGAGCACGGGGATGGCGCCCGTGACGGGCTGATTGACGTCGACGACGACACGCACCGGCAGGTCGAAGGCGCGCGCGAAGTCGAGGTCGCGCTGGTCGTGCGCGGGCACGGCCATGACGGCACCTGTGCCGTAGTCGGACAGCACGTAGTCGGCGGCCCAGATCGGGATGCGCTCACCCGTCAGCGGGTTCTTGGCATAGCGGTCGAGGAACACGCCGGTCTTCTCGCGCTCCGTGCTGAGGCGGTCGATCTCGCTCGTGCCCTGGACCTTCTCGAGGTAGTCCTGGAACGCCATGCGCACCTCGGGCGTCGAACCGGACGCCAGCTCGGCGGCCAGATCGGAATCGGGCGCGACGACCATGAAGGTCACACCGTAGAGCGTGTCGGGGCGCGTCGTGTAGACCGAGATGGGCTCGGAACGGCCCTCGATCGTGAACTGCACGTCGGCACCGGTCGAGCGGCCGATCCAGTTCTTCTGCATGCTGAGAACCTTGGTGGGCCACTTGCCCTCGAGCTGGTTCAGGTCGTCGATCAGGCGGTCGGCGTAGTCGGTGATGCGGAAGTACCACTGCGTCAGCTTCTTCTTCGTGACGAGGTGACCGCACCGCTCGCAACGGCCGTCGACGACCTGCTCGTTGGCGAGCACCGTCTGGTCGTTGGGGCACCAGTTGACCTGGCTGGCCTTGCGGTAGGCGAGGCCCTTTTCATAGAGCTTCAGGAAGATCCACTGCGTCCAGCGGTAGTACTCTTCGTCGCTCGTGTGCAACTCGCGGTCCCAGTCGAACGAGGGCGCATAGGTGCGGAACGAGCGCTTCTGCTGGTCGATGTTGTCGTACGTCCACCCGCGGGGGTCGATGCCGCGCTTGATGGCCGCGTTCTCGGCGGGCAGACCGAACGAGTCCCAACCGATGGGGTGCAGCACGTTGAAGCCCTGCTGGCGCCAGTAGCGCGCCACGACGTCGCCCAGGCCGAAGGCCTCGGCGTGACCCATGTGCAGGTCGCCCGAGGGGTAGGGGAACATGTCGAGCACGTACTTGCGCGGGCGCGTATCGGACTCGTCGTCGGTGCGGAACGGCTTCATCTCGTCCCAGATGGGAAGCCACTTGTCCTGAATCGCCTGGAAGTCGTAACGGTCGGGGGCGCCCGATTCGATGCCCGCTACCGACGGGGCACTCTCGGACACGGCACTCTCGGGCGTTTCACGCTCAGACACAGCACTCTCAATTCGTTCGGGTGAATGAAGCCGGGGGATGTCGCGGCATCCGCTCTCTGACGGCCCAAATCTCAATGCTACTAAACGTTCGGCGGGGGCCCGCCATTCCGTGACGGCACTCAGGCAGGCGGATGACCGGAGGCCCCGAGCGCTGCGAGCGGTGCCCGCGCTTTCAGCACCATCTCGTCGACTTCGGCTTCCGCATCCGACGACCAGGTGATGCCGCCACCCGCGCCGACGCTGGCCCCGTGCG
>Ga0308164_10000858_pt1 | contig 41060 bp, 39 predicted proteins | sample PhyTR2_FD_201031 | JGI IMG/M metagenome (GOLD analysis project Ga0308164, IMG submission 201031) | Phyllosphere microbial communities from UC Gill Tract Community Farm, Albany, California, United States - DLSLT.R2 | ecosystem: Host-associated > Plants > Phyllosphere > Unclassified | place: USA...
CACGTTCATCTCGTAAGCGAGATGCGCCATGTGATAGTCGTCCTGTGCAACCGTGGTCGCGCCGAAGGTATTGGTTTCGACCAGATCGGCACCAGCAGCCAGATACTGCTCATGAATTTCACGAATGACGTCCGGACGTGTCAGCGACAGCAATTCGTTATTGCCCTTGACGAACAATTCCTTGCCCGGCACCGAGAAGTCCGCAAAGCGCGTGCCGCGGTAATCTTCTTCCGTCAGCTTGTATTGCTGAATCATGGTGCCCATTGCGCCATCCAGGATCAGGATGCGCTTGGCCATGAGGTCACGCAGGAGAATTTCGGTATCGGAGAGGTCGTCGCGTTTCATCTGGTTCTCTATCTGGATTGCTGCCATGCTGAATGCAAAAAACCCGGCCTGCAAACGGGACCGGGTTTAGCACCAACGCCGCTTTAGCAGAATTTATGCGAACGGCTGTTTGCCGTTCTGCGCCCGCAAGCTGGTTTGACCTTTTAAATCAAATCGGCGCGATCAAAATTATACGTGAAATCAATGGTTTGCGACAGGCTGCCGGCCCCAACGGGTGCAATCGCAACGACTTACGAGAAGCGCCCACCCTCAAGCGCAAAGCCTTTCAGGAACTCCGCTGCGGCCAGCCGCTTGCCGCCGGGCTTCTGCAATTCGCTGATACGTAATGCACCCTGACCGCATGCCACCACGACGCCATCCTGTGGATTGGCTGCAATGACCTGCCCGGGTTGCCATGTACCCGCCTCTACTGCTTCGGCACTCCAGAATTTGACGGCCGTGCCGTCGAACTGCGCCGCCGCACCGGGGAAGGGATTGAACGCGCGAATCTTGCGCGCCAGTTCAGTGGCAGGCAACGAAAAATCGAGTGCCGCTTCTTCCTTGGCAATCTTGGCTGCGTAGTTGGCACCATCCGGCTGCGGTGTTGCCGTTAGTGGGCCTTTCGACAACTCACGCAAAGTATCCACGATCATCTCACCGCCGAGAATCGCAAGCTTGTCGTGCAGCGTCGCGGTCGTGTCATCGTCAGCAATCGGTAATGATTGCATCGCCAGCATCGGTCCGGTATCCAGTCCGAGCTCCATCTGCATGATGGTCACGCCCGTTTCCACATCGCCTGTCTCGATCGCACGATGGATAGGAGCGGCACCACGCCAGCGTGGCAACAGCGATGCGTGAATATTGATGCAACCCAGCGGCGGAATATCCAGTACCGACTGCGGTAGGATCAGACCATACGCAGCCACCACCATCACGTCATGCGGTGTCGCCTGCAACAGCGCATGCGCCTCCGCCGCGACTTCAGGATATTTGCCATCAAGACGCAAGGAGACCGGCTGCGCAACCGGCATCCCGTGCGCAACAGCGAACTGCTTGACCGCGGATGCTTGCAACTGCATGCCGCGCCCCGCCGGACGGTCGGGTTGTGTCAGCACAAGCGGGATCTCGAATCCGGCTGCGTGCAGGGCTGCCAGCGCAACAGCGGCAAATTCCGGCGTACCGGCAAAGATGATTTTCATGGCAACGATTGTAGTACGAGACCCACGCCAGGCCGACTGCATCGGCTCACAACGAAGGGGGTCGTTAGGAAAGAAAGGCTGAAAAAGCGGGCGTTAGCGCGTCGCCGTACGCTGCGCGGTGCGCGCCAGTTCGCGCTCTTCCTTGACCAGCTTGGTCTTGATGCGATTGCGCTTGAGTGGCGAAAGATACTCAACAAATACCTTGCCCTTCAAGTGATCCATCTCATGCTGAATGCAGACTGCCAGCAAGCCGTCTGCCTCGACTTCGAACGGCTGACCGTCGACATCGAACGCACGCACCTTGACGCGCATCGGGCGCTCGACGCCATCGTAGATGCCGGGCACGGACAGGCAGCCTTCGTCGTAGACCTGCTTTTCTTCGCTGGCCCAGAGGATTTCCGGGTTGATGTAGGCGCGCAACTGATTGTGCTCGTCCGAGGTATCGATCACGATGACCTGCTCGTGCACATCCACCTGAGTAGCGGCCAGACCGATGCCTGGCGCTTCATACATGGTCTCAGCCATATCCGTGACCAGCGTCTTGATACGCTCGTCGAATACGCTCACAGGCTGGGCAATCTTGTGCAAGCGTGGATCGGGATATCGCAGGATGTTCAGTAAGGACATACGGGCTTTTGCGCAACAGGGCGACGAATCGTTGACAGGGTTTCTTGCTACTTCAAGAGTTTATGTGCAGAATTTGATTCAATATGGCAAGTATTTTGACGAAATCAACATTTGTCCGATACCTCCAGCAGCATAATAAATGGCGTCACAATTGGTAGAAACAACCGGACACACCATGAAAAATTTTAGCACAGCTGCACTTTTCCTCGCACTTGCCTCTGCCGTTTTACCTGCTCAAGCACAGTCCTCCAGCCGTTGCACCTTTCTGCCAAATGCGCCTGACCAGCACGTCGTTGTCCGCGGCGATACGCTCTGGGATATCTCGGGTCGCTTTCTCGCACAGCCATGGTGCTGGCCACAAGTCTGGGATCTGAATCGTGATCAGATCCGCAATCCACACTGGATTTATCCAGGACAGGTCGTCTATTTTGATCGCGCAACCGGCCGCCTTTCTCTTGGACGTACGGGCGATGCAAGCGGTGGCACGCCAGGCACAGTCCGCCTGTCGCCAGGCATTCGCACCAGCTCACTCGGCTCGGAAGCGATTGCCTCGATTTCGCTGAGCGAGATCGGACAATTCCTCTCACAGCCCCTGATTGTGGATGCCGACGAACTGGCAAACACGCCACGCATCATCGCCACGCATGAAGGACGCGTTGTCATCGGCAACGATGATACGGCCTATGTTCGCGGTGATCTGGCAGGCAAAACGGAATTTCATGTCTTCCGCTCGGGCAAACCATTGAAGGATCCGTCCACCGGCAAGATCATCGGTTACGAAGCAGCCTTCCTTGGTGCAGCCAATCTGAAACGCGCCAGCACGGTCGAAGATCAGCCGCATACTTTTATCGTGACGCGCTCCAAAGAGGAAATGGGTATTGGCGATCGCCTGCTGCCGATAGAACCGACCTCATTCCTCAATTTTGCCCCGCATGCGCCAGAACAACCCATCAGCGCGCAAATCGTTTCCGTTTATAACGGCGTCGCCCAAGCCGGTCAGAACCAGATCGTGACGATCAATCGCGGCAAGAACGATGGCCTCGATATCGGCAGCGTCTTGCAGTTGCAGCGTCTGGGCAAAACCATTGTCGATCGTACCGATGGCCGCAAAGACACCATCAAGCTGCCAGACGAGCAATACGGCAACCTGTTCATCTTCCGCGTTTTCAACAACATCTCGTATGGTCTGGTGATGCAGGTGCGCGACACCGTTCAGATCGGCGACATTGCGAGCTCTCCCGAATAACAGGAGATGGCAGAGCGCCAGGAACAAAGCTTTTCCATGCAGTCGACTGACGACGACCTTGCCGCATGGTTACGATTGATGCAGACGCCGGGCGTCGGTGCCGAAACAGCGCGCCGGCTGCTCGGACGATTCGGACTGCCGCAACACATCTTCGCCGCCGACCTTCCCGCACTGCGTGAATGCGTCACTGAACGCATTGCACATGCCTTGCTGGCGCCTCCCTCTGACGCACTGCAGGCATTGATCGAACGCACCCAGCAATGGGCCGTGCAGGAAGGCAATCACGTACTGACTTTGGCGGATGCATTCTATCCGCCCGCCTTGCTGCACATCCCCGACCCTCCCATCGTTCTGTATGCCAAGGGAAACCGTGCGTTGCTGTCGCAAACCGCGTTGGCAGTGGTGGGCAGCCGCAATGCAACCGCACAAGGCATTGCCAATGCCGAAAAGTTTTCGGCAAACCTGAGTCAGGGTGGTCTGACAATCGTATCCGGCATGGCACTCGGCATCGATACCGCAGCGCATGAAGGCGGATTGAAGGGCATCGGTTCGACCATCGCCGTGATCGGCACCGGGTGCGATCTGGTTTATCCGGCACGCAATCGCGATCTCGCGCATCGCATTGCCGAAAACGGTTGCCTGCTCAGCGAATACGCACTCGGCGTTCCGGCAATTGCCAGCAATTTCCCGCGCCGCAATCGCATCATCAGCGGACTTGCGCGTGGCGTACTCGTGATTGAAGCGGCGCTGCAATCCGGCTCGCTGATCACGGCACGCATGGCAGCGGAGCAGGGCAGAGACATGTTTGCCATTCCCGGTTCGATCCATTCGCCGCTGGCTAAAGGTTGCCATCAACTGATCAAGCAGGGCGCCAAACTGGTGGAGTCCGCGCAGGACATTCTGGAAGAACTGCAATATGTCGCGACGTCATCTGTCGAGATGAAGACGCTCTCATCAACAACCGAAGACGATGACGCTAAAGATAACGACAACGACCTCGTCCTGCACGCCATGGGCTTCGATCCGGTTGATGTCGATACTCTCGCGGCACGATGCGCACTCGATGTCGCTGCACTCAGCACGCAACTCCTCACCCTCGAACTGGCAGGTCGTGCAGAAATGCTGCCCGGCGGCATGTATCGTCGTATCGACTAAATCTTGGAAGCATCTTTTAGCGACATGCGTTGACACGCTGACATGCTTGCATGTCATCCTGAAAACGAAAGCGCTTCCATCACACATTCCCTTTCATTTTGAACATCGCGCGGACGCAACAAACCCTGTCTTTTCTATCGACGGGCGTCGTTTTCAGGTATGCTTGAACCAAGTAAGCGCTGTCTTTGATCTGCCGCTGTCGTCACAACTCTTGTATGTAATTGCAGAGCGTGATTCTTGTGCATTCGATCCTGGTGACATTCGCAAGAATGTTTCCTTAACCCAAGCGCTACGGTGAAGCCATGTTCGACGTTCTAGTCTATTTGTATGAAACTTATTACCGGCCGGATGCCTGTCCTGAATCCGACGTGCTGGTAAAGAAACTCTCTGCCATCGGTTTCGAGGAAGATGAAATCGCCAAGGCACTTGGCTGGTTGACTGCGCTGGCGCAGACCAACGATGCGTTTTCCGACTCCTACCCGCAACAAACCTCCTTCTCGTTCGGCATCCGTATTTATGCAGAACGCGAGATCGACGTGATCGGCACGCCCGGTATCGGTTTTATCCAGTTCCTCGAATCCGCCAAGCTGATCAATCCGATCCAGCGCGAGATCATCGTCGAGCGTGCGCTTGCCGCTGCCGAATCGCCCATCTCGCTCGACAAGCTCAAGGTCATCGTGTTGATGGTGCTGTGGAGCCAGGGCAAGGAACCAGACGGCCTGATCTTCGACGAACTGTTTCTCGACGAAGACGACACCACACCCCGCATGCTGCACTGAGTACGCGTTTTCCCTTACGTGCAGGCATAACCGCCTATTTCGGCGCAACATGCCTGAACGTGCCTCTTAAGCAACTCTTCCCTGTTCCGCCGACTGCTGCTTGCGGTTTTTGCCGCAACGCGCTTATCATTGCCCGCTTGACGGGCGTGTAATTGTTATATTAGAGCCCGTACCCCGCCGCAACATGTCCACAAGGCATGATTGGCTGGCGTGCACTACGCGCAGTTTGCCGCGTTTCTTTCGAGACTCACACTATATATATGACAAAAACCCTCATCATTGCCGAGAAGCCATCCGTCGCGAACGATATCGCGAAGACGCTCGGCGGCTTTACCAAGCACGATGAGTACTTCGAATCCGACGAATACGTTCTGTCTTCTGCGGTCGGCCATCTGGTCGAAATCGCAGTGCCGGAGGAATACGACGTCAAGCGCGGCAAATGGACCTTTACCCATTTGCCAATGATCCCGCCGCACTTTGCGCTGAATCCGATCGCCAAGACCGAATCGCGCCTCAAGGTGCTGAACAAGCTGATCAAGCGCAAGGATGTCACCGCCCTGATCAACGCCTGCGATGCCGGGCGAGAAGGCGAACTGATTTTCCGCCTGATCGCGCAATACGCCAAAGCCAAGCAACCGATCAAGCGCCTGTGGCTGCAATCGATGACGCCAGGCGCCATCCGTGAAGCATTCAAGAATCTGCGCAGCGACGAAGACATGACGCCGCTGGCCGATGCTGCACGCAGCCGCAGCGAAGCCGACTGGCTGATCGGTATCAACGGCACGCGTGCGATGACTGCGTTTAACTCGAAAGAGGGTGGTTTCTACCTGACCACCGTTGGCCGTGTACAAACGCCGACGTTGTCGATCGTGGTCGAGCGGGAAGAAAAGATCAAGAAGTTCGTCCCGCGCGACTACTGGGAAGTGCGCGGCGAGTTCGTCTGTGCCGCCGGCATTTATCAGGGCCGCTGGCTGGACACCAAGTTCAAGAAGGACGAAACCGATCCGGAGCGTCGCGCCGAGCGCCTGTGGAGCAAGGCCGCGGCCGAATCCATCGTCGCCGCCTGCCGCGGCAAGGTCGGTGCTGTTACCGAAGAATCCAAGCCGACCACCTCGATGGCGCCGGCATTGTTCGACCTGACCAGTCTGCAACGCGAAGCCAATGCACGCTTCGGTTTCTCGGCCAAGAACACGCTCGGTCTGGCGCAGGCACTGTATGAAAAACACAAGGTCCTGACCTATCCGCGTACCGATTCGCGCCACCTGCCGGAAGACTATCTGCCGACCGTTCTGGAAACGCTGGAAACGCTCGCCGAGAACAACAATTACCATCAGTTCTCCAAGCAGATCACCAACGGCAAGTGGGTCAAGCCGAACAAGCGCATCTTCGACAACACGAAGATCAGCGATCACTTTGCGATCATCCCGACCACGCAGGCACCAAAGAACCTGTCCGAGCCAGAACAGAAACTGTACGACCTCGTGACACGTCGCTTCATGGCGATCTTTTTCCCGGCGGCGGAATTCCAGGTCACCACGCGCTTTACCGAAGTGTCCGGCCATCAGTTCAAGACTGAAGGCAAGGTCATGACCAATCCGGGCTGGCTCGCGGTCTACGGTAAGGAAGTGCAGGACGAGAAAGATCCGGAAAACAGCGGCAATCTGGTCCCGGTCGCCAAAGGCGAAAAGGTCCAGACCGAATCGGTCGTCGCCAACGGCCTCGTCACCAAGCCACCTGCACGCTATACCGAAGCGACGCTGCTGTCAGCCATGGAAGGCGCGGGCAAACTGATCGACGACGGCGAACTGCGCGATGCAATGGCTGGCAAGGGTCTGGGCACGCCAGCGACACGTGCTGCGATCATTGAAGGCTTGCTGACAGAGAAGTATCTGCTGCGCGAAGGGCGCGAGATGATCCCGACCGCCAAGGCGTTCCAGCTCATGACGTTGTTGCGCGGCCTCGGCGTCAACGAACTGACTGCGCCCGAACTGACTGGCGAATGGGAATACAAGCTGTCCGAAATCGAACGCGGCAACATCAGCCGCGAGGAATTCATGCGCGAGATCGCGCAGATGGCGCAGATCATCGTCAAGCGCGCCAAGGAATACGACAACGACACGATCCCCGGCGACTACGCGACGCTGACGACACCGTGCCCGAACTGCGGCAGCGTGGTGAAGGAAAACTACCGTCGCTTTGCCTGCACCAAGTGCGAGTTCTCGATGAGCAAGACACCGGGCAGTCGCCAGTTCGAAGTGGCAGAAGTCGAAGAATTGCTGGCCAACCGCACCATCGGCCCGCTGCAGGGCTTCCGTTCCAAGATGGGACGTCCGTTTGCTGCGGTGTTGAAGATTTCGCGCGATGAAGACATCAAGAACTACAAGCTCGAATTCGACTTCGGTCAGAACGACGATGACGAAAACGCAGAGCCTGTCGATTTCAGCGATCAGACATCACTCGGCCCTTGCCCAAAATGCGCTGGCGCCGTGTACGAGCAACCGCTGTCCTACGTCTGCGAAAACTCGGTGGCAAAACCGAAGACCTGCGATTTCCGTAGCGGCCGCATCATCCTGCAACAGGAAATCCTGCCGGAACAAATGCGCAAGCTGCTTAATGACGGCAGGACCGACCTGCTGCCGGGCTTCATCTCGCAACGCACGCGCCGCGCCTTCAAGGCCTATTTGACCAAAGGCAAGGATGGCAAGGTGAGCTTCGAGTTTGAACCGCGCAAGGAGAAGGCCCCGGCAAAAGGCAAGGCTGCGGCTGACGCCAAGGACGGTGCGACAGATGCAGAAGAAGGTGCATCAAAAGCCGTTGCCAAAAAAGCGGCGACCAAGACTGCGGCAAAAAAAGCTGCTGCGAAACCTGCTGCAAAGAAGGTTGCAGCCAAAAAAACAACGAAATAAGCCGCAAAAGAAGAAGTACAGTCAGCAACACAACAAGCAACGGCAGACGCTTCACGCATCAAAAAATCCCGGCAAGCCGTCATGGTTGCCGGGATTTTTAACTTAGGGAAAACATGAGCTACTTCAATCGCTCGCTTGCCGATCTGTTCCGAGGGCCAATCCTGCATACACCGCAAGGATTGACGCTATTGATCGCGTCCTGCTTTTACTGGCTGTACGCCGCGTGCATTGTCATTTTCGACATCCCCACGCCCTTCGCCTGGTCGTCGGAATTAGCCATTCTTCTTTTCATGGTTTGGCCGCTGATTCTCTTCCTGTTCTTCGTCAAGGAAAACAGTCCCGCGTTTCTCCCTTCTCGCAAAAGTGCAGTCTGGATATTCATTTACGCAGCCGTGCCCTTTCTTTTTTCCATCGAATTCTGATTGAGTAAACGAAGCATAAAAAAGCCGCATGCTTTGTGAGCATGCGGCTTGCACGGAGCCGACAGCGATCAGGCTGCCAGCGCCAACTCTTCCCGCGAGCGGGTCAATAGAACCGGAATCGATTTGGAAGTCGGTGTATTGCAGATATCGCCCGTGCTGTGCAACGGCACCAGCGGATTGGTTTCCGGGTAATACGCACCAATACAGCCGCGTGGAATGTCGTAGGCAACGATCAGGAAGCGTTCTGCACATCGCTCAATACCGTCATCCCACACGGTTGACATATCCACCCAGTCGCCCGCCTTGAAGCCCAGCATTTCGATATCTGCGGGATTGATGAACACCACCCGACGCTGACCGAATACGCCGCGATAACGATCGTCGAGTGCGTAAATGGTCGTGTTGTACTGATCGTGCGAACGCGTCGTCATCAAGGTCATCAGGCGCTCGCCATGCAGCTGTTTGGCACGTCGAATTGGCGTATCGCGCTGCACTTTATGCGCAATAAAATTGGCCTTGCCGGTATCGGTCAGCCATTCACGCTCGCGTGACGCCACCCGCAAATGAAAGCCGCCGGGTTTGGCAATGCGCTCGTTGTAGTTCTCAAAGCCATCGAGCACGCTTTCGATCGCATCGCGGATACGGTCGTAGTCGCTGGCGTAGCCGAGCCAGTCAACCTTGCCAGAACCCAGCGTGGCATGGGCAATGTTGGCGACGATGGCGGTCTCCGACATCAGGTTCTTCGAGGCCGGCTTGTTCATGCCATAAGAGATATGCACCATGCTCATTGAGTCTTCCACGGTCACACCTTGTGGCACGCCGTTCTGCACGTCGATCTCGGTACGACCCAGCGTCGGCAGAATCAAGGCATCCTTGCCATGCACCAGATGACTACGATTGAGCTTGGTCGTGATGTGCACGGTCAGGTCGCATGAACGCAAGGCTTCAAACGTGCGTGGCGTGTCCGGCGTCGCCATGACAAAGTTGCCGCCGAGGCCGATGAAAACCTTGACCTTGCCTTCCAGCATTTCGTGCACGGTTTCCACCACATCGAGACCGTGCTCACGTGGCGGCTCAAAGTTGAACACCTTGCCAAGTCGATCGAGGAATTCCTGCGATGGCTGTTCTTCGATGCCCACCGTGCGATTGCCCTGCACGTTGGAGTGACCGCGCACGGGGCACAAGCCGGCACCTTCGCGACCGATATTGCCGCGCATCATGAGCAGATTGGACAGCATGTGCACGGTCTGCACCGAATGCTTGTGCTGCGTGATACCCATGCCCCACGTCGCGATGACGCGTTTGCCGTTGACATAGATGCGCGTCAGCGTCTCAATATGCTCGCGCGAGACGCCTGCCTCATCGATCAGTTCCTGCCAGTCCTGCATGCGCAAGTCATCCGCGAATACATCAAAACCATGCGTATGTTCAGCAATGAAGTCGACATCGAGCACGCGCGCATTGCCTTGTGCAACGGCGTCGTCATCCAGCTCCAGAGTACGCTTGGCCACGCCCTTGATCAGCGCAAAGTCGCCGCCGAGTTTGGGTTGAATGAATGTCGATGCAATCTTGGTGCTGGACATCGTTAGCATCTCCAGCATGCTTTGTGGATCGGTAAAACGTTCCAGGCCACGTTCGCGCAATGGATTGATCGACACGATCACCGCACCCCGCTTGGATGCCTCGCGCAGCTCGCCGAGCATGCGTGGATGATTGGTTGCAGGGTTTTGTCCAAAGATCAGCAGCGTATCTGCCTGCTCAAAATCATGCAGCGATACCGTACCCTTGCCGACGCCAACTGTCGCAGGCAAACCGCGGCTGGTCGCCTCATGGCACATGTTCGAACAATCGGGGAAATTGTTGGTGCCGAACATGCGCACAAACAGTTGATACACAAACGCAGCTTCGTTACCTGCACGGCCCGATGTATAAAACGCCGCACGATCCGGATTGTCGAGCTTGTTCAGATGTGAAGCGATCAGCTGGAAGGCGCGATCCCATGAGATCGGCACATACTTGTCGCTCTTGGCGTCATACACCATCGGATCAGTCAGACGTCCATGCTGTTCGAGTTCGTAATCCGATTGCGCCATCAAGGCTGCCACCGTGTTGGCCTCAAAGAATGCCGGCGTTACACGTTTGGTCGTTGCTTCTGCAGCAACAGCCTTGACGCCGTTCTCGCAAAACTCGAAGGTCGATGCATGTTCGCGGTCCGGCCACGCGCAACCCGGGCAGTCAAAACCCTCAGGCTGGTTCTGTTTGAACAGCGTGCGATAGTTGCCGCCGGAGACTTTCTCCTTGATCAGATTGATCGCGACATATTTGACCGCACCCCATCCGCCTGCGGCGTGATGATAGGGTTCGATGCTGGCTTTCGACTTTAACTTTTCCATGACAATCAAGATTCCGTTAAGAACGGCTGGGCGGCATGTTCAGGTTCCTGCATGCTCGCTGTTTGCCGTATGAGTGACAGCGTACGATTCCCTGATCACGCAAGGGGCATACACATTTCCCCAAATAAAAAGAGTACAGTTGCGATGAAAGACTGCTTAATATTTGAGCAATGAATACGAGTCATCAATCATTCAAAGAGAGACATGACTGTTATCAGGGGTATGTGTGAAGCTGTACGAGAAACTGGCAACGGAGATTGAAGAGCAGATTGCGCGCGGTGTTTTTCATGTGGGCGAACGACTGCCGTCGATACGACAGATGAGCCAGCATCACGAGTTGAGCATCACCACCGTCGTGCATGCGTATCTGCTGCTGGAAAGCAAAGGCATCGTCGAAAGCCATCCGCAATCCGGTTATTTTGTGCGTGAGTCTGCGAAGCAGGCGCAACCGGCCTTGCGTACCTCGCAACCGATTGCCGTGTCCTCACACGTCGATGTGAGTCGCCTCGTTCTTTCCACCTTGCGCTCGATCGGCAGCAACGATGCGATTCCGCTTGGCTCGCCTTATCCCGATCCCGCGTTGTTCCCCTCCGAGAAAATCAATCGCCGCGCCTATAGCATTGCGCGTCGCAAGACGCAGTGGGGCGTCACGGATGCGCTGCCGCCGGGCAATCCACAGCTGATCCGGCAAATCGCGCGGCGCTATTTGCAGAACGGCACGCCGATCGATCCGAACGAGATTGTTGTCACCATCGGTGCGACGGAAGCCATCAATCTATGTTTGCAGGCAGTCGGCAAGACCGGCGATACGGTTGCAGTGGAGTCGCCTACCTTCTACGCGATGCTGCATGCGATCGAACGCATGGGAATGAAGGCGATTGAAGTCGCGACTCATCCGCAGGAAGGCATCGATATCGATTCGCTGAAAGAAGTGATGGACCAGCAACCGATTGCGGCATGCATGGTGATGTCCAACTTTCAGAATCCGCTCGGCTTTCAGATGCCGGATGAAAAGAAGCGCGCACTCGTCGACTTGATCACCGAACGCAAGGTGCCGCTGATCGAAAACGATGTGTATCACGAGCTGTACTTTGGCGACGTGCATCCAAGCTCGCTCAAGTCGTATGACACAGAAGGGTACGTGATGCACTGTGCATCCTTTTCCAAAAGCCTGACGACGGCATCGCGCATCGGCTGGGCTATCCCTGGTCGTTATCGCGATCAGGTGGAAAAGCTGAAATTTCTGAATACGCTGACAACGCCGACCTTTCCGCAACTGGCGATTGCCGAGTATCTCGAGCATGATGGTTATGAGCATCACCTGCGTCATGTGCGCAAGGTCTACGCGCAGCAGGCCAACATGATGCGCGCTGCAGTTCAACGCTTCTTTCCTGATGGCACGCTGACTTCCCAACCAAAGGGTGGCTATGTCTTGTGGGTCGAGTTACCGGCTGGCGTGGATTCGATGAAGCTGTATGAACTTGCGCTGGCCCGCGGCATTACGATCGGACCCGGCACGATGTTTTCGATCAGTGACAGTTATCGCAACTTCATTCGCCTCAATTACAGCTATACCTGGTCGCGCAAGATCGATGAAGCACTGAAGACGCTCGGACAGCTTGTGGCGGATTGCCTGCGCAATTAAAGGAAAAAACTTCTCAGACGCACGTGGGTATTCCCTTCTGCAACAGTTGATGGCGTACAAGCTCGCACCTATAATCGATGACGCCAGACACAGGCTCCGCAGAGAGCCGTGTCTCAATCATGGAGACAAAGGAAATGGGCATGGCAACTCAGGAGGCACCGCAGCAGGATGACGGCCTGGATCCGGTCAAGGTGACCATATTGCGTCACCTGGGGGACGCAGCACAGGAAACCGCTCAGGATAGCAATGCTGCGCCCTGGTCGCTGGCCAAGCTCAGCAAGCGGTCCTGCATCCCCATGAGCACCTTGCTGCGCGTTCTCAACGAGTTTGAATCGGCCGGCATCGTCGATCTGAGCACGCACGAAGATGGCCGCAGTTTTGCCGCACTGAACGCGACCGGCGTTGACATCTTTCCCACGCTATTCAGCACGCAATAAAACGCGCTGCGATGCAGCGCTAGCTGTGACGGGGCGCAAACATGATAATGGCCATGCCCACCAGCGTGCAGCCCACACCGACTACGTCCCACATCGATGGCTTGATGCCATCGACCGCCCATAGCCAGATCAGCGCGACCGCCACATACACACCGCCGTACGCAGCATAGACGCGACCGCTCGCCTCGGGGTGCAAGGTCAGCAGCCAGGCAAACAGTGCCAGACTCAGCGCTGCCGGCACCAGCAACCAGATCGATCCAGCCTGACGTAGCCAGAGGTAGGGCAAATAGCAGCCGACAATCTCGGCAATCGCGGTGATCACGAAAAGGGAAACGGTCTTGAGTTCAAACATGAAGATCTTTCTTGCAGAGATGCGGAGATGCCGACTTTTGGATTGAGGCGACGCATCATTCCATCAAACAGCGGGCAACCGGCGCAGAATAACATTCTCGCCATCGTCCGGCGAGCCGCACGGATGCACCATTTTTAAGCACAACACGCAAATAAAAATCTGGCGACGCCGGGTACATTGTCAGCTGTAAGCGTACCGTAAGAAAAAAACGTGAATAATGGCGTGTCGATCGATCCTGCCAAAGCAGGTAAAAAAAATTCAAACAGATTGCAGCCTCCGCTACAATCCACTTACATCTGGAATATCCAGACCGATCGAATCAACGACTGCGGCATCGATGCGCACCTGCTTCATGCGCGTTGAATCTGCCTTCCCAATGCAGCCCGGCACCGTCAAGCGGTGCTGATCGAAACGAAAGGAGCTCAACCACTCTCACTTTCTTCTTGGACAATCCCTCAGAGATCTGCCAAGGCCAAATACATTGATGTGCGAAATCGTATCCAAGGTGCTTACCCACCGACGACTGCGTTTCGATAGATGTTCAGCGTTCCCTCTAATAAAACATACAGGAGACAGACAATGAAATCGAATCACGATCAAAAAAAGCCGCAACCATCCGCCCGCCCATCCCGTCGCAAATTTATCGGGACCGCTGCAACTGGCAGCGCCGCTGCGGCCGCACTCGCATTCCCCATGATTTCGACTGCGCAGACAGTGACCAACCTGCGCTTCCAGAGCACATGGCCTGCCAAGGATATCTTCCACGAATACGCACTCGACTTCGCCAAGAAGGTCAACGACATGACCGGTGGCGAGCTCAAGATTGAAGTCCTGCCAGCCGGCGCTGTGGTGCCTGCATTCGGCCTGCTCGATGCGGTGTCGAAAGGTACGCTGGACGGCGGCCATGGCGTCATGGGTTACAACTACGGCAAGCAGAGCGCAATTGCGCTATGGACTTCCGGCCCGGTGTTCGGCATGGATGCCAACATGGTGCTCGCATGGCACAAGTACGGCGGCGGCAAGGAACTGCTGGACAAACTCTATACGCAGATCGGCGCCAACGTCATCTCCTTCCTGTCCGGCCCGATGCCGACGCAACCACTCGGCTGGTTCAAGAAACCTGTCACCAAACCGGAAGATCTGAAAGGCCTCAAGTTCCGCACCAACGGCCTCGCGATTGACCTGTTCACCGCCATGGGTGCTGCCGTGAACGCCTTGCCAGCCGGCGAGATCGTTCCTGCACTGGATCGCGGCCTGCTGGATGGTGCCGAGTTCAACAATGCCAGTTCGGATCGCGTACTCGGCTTCCCGGACGTGTCCAAGGTCTGCATGCTGCAGAGCTTCCACCAAAGCTCCGAGCAATTCGACATCAGCTTCAACAAGGCCAAGTACAACGCGCTTGCGCCGAAACTCAAGGCCATCATCCTGAATGCGACCGAAGCGGCTTCCGCCGACATGTCGTGGAAGGCCATCGACCGCTACTCGACCGACTACCGCGAGATGCAGGCCAAGGACGGCGTCAAGTTCTACAAGACACCGGATTCTGTGCTGCAAACCCAGCTCAAGATCTGGGATGACATCGTGGCCAAGAAAGGCAGCGACAATCCGCTCTTCAAGGAAGTCGAAAAATCGCAACGTGATTTTGCTACACGCGCGATGAAGTGGGACATGGACACCAACAACAATCGTCGCATGGCCTACAACCACTACTTCATGAAGTCGGCGCCGAAAAAAGGCTAACGCCTCCGCAACGAGCTTGGCCCTTTAAAGAAGGGCACGCCTGAACGACGTGTGCGACGGATTACCCTCCGCCGCACACGTTCTCTGTAGTGGATTCGGAGGCCGTCATGCAGCAACTTCTATTCTTTATCGACAAGATCAGCACGTGGGTCGGTCAGGCATTTTCCTGGCTGATTCTCGCGCTGACATTGCTTATCTCGTGGGAAGTCTTCTCACGTTACGCACTCAACAAACCCAATCCCTGGTCATTCGATCTGATGATCATGATGTACGGTGCTGCCTTCATGATGGCAGGCGCCTACACACTGGCAAAAAACGGACATGTGCGCGGTGACGTGCTGTACGGCTTCTTTCCGCCCAGACTGCAGGCCGGACTTGATCTGGCGCTGTATTTCCTCTTCTTCATCCCCGGCATCATCGCGCTGATCTGGGCAGGCTACGACTACGCAGCCGAATCGTTTGCCATTCGTGAACATTCGACGCTGACCGCCAACGGACCACCGCTTTATCCATTCAAGATGGTGATTCCAATTGCTGGCGTACTGCTCATCCTGCAGGGTGTGGTCGAAATCATTCGCTGCATCATTTGCCTGCGCAACGGCGCATGGCCAAAACGCGAACAGGACGTTGAAGAAGTCGATGTCGACAAACTCAAATCCATGGTCAGCACAACAGACGCCGATATCGCAGAAGCCGATCGTATCGTCGCCAACAAGACAGGGAGCTAACCATGAAAAAAGAAGCCTGGTTCGGCTTATCCATCCTATTTGCCATCGTTGCGTCGATTGCGATTTTCATGCCGTCGATGTCCGACATGACCAACGGCCATCTCGGACTACTCATGCTGGCACTGGTCGTGGTCGCCATCATGCTGGGGTTTCCCACCGCCTTCACGTTGATGGGCATGGGTGTGATGTTTGCGTGGTTTGCGTTCTACAGTCGAGATCCCTCGCTTGCTACACAACAAACGCTTGATCTGATGGTGCAACGCGCCTATTCAGTGATGGCCAACGACGTGCTGATCTCCATTCCCTTGTTCATCTTCATGGGTTATCTGGTCGAACGCGCCAATCTGATCGAGAAGCTGTTCAAGAGTATGCATATCGCTCTGGCCCGCGTTCCCGGCTCATTGGCCGTCGCAACTATCATCACTTGTGCTGTGTTTGCAACGGCAACCGGGATTGTCGGTGCGGTCGTCACGCTGATGGGCTTGCTGGCATTGCCCGCGATGCTCAAGGCAGGCTACAGCACGCAGTTGTCTGCCGGTTCGATCACGGCAGGCGGCTGTCTCGGTATCCTGATCCCGCCGTCTGTCCTGTTGATTGTGTATGGCGCAACAGCTGGCGTTTCGGTCGTCAAACTATATGCGGGCGCACTCTTCCCCGGGATCATGTTGACGGTGTTGTACATCGGTTACGTCATCCTGTTGGCAAAACTGCGACCAAGTATGGCGCCACCACTACCGCCAGAAGAACGTAAAGTGCATTTGCCAGCCTACGCAGAAAGGATCGTAGCTACAACTAGCAACAATGCCGTCACGGGACTGGCCAGCGCCATCAAGGGTCGTCGCGCCGCCGATGCGGGCGTGTCCGTGCGTACACTTGCCTCACAGTTGGGCGTTGCCTTGCTGCCAGCCCTGGCCTTCGCCTTGATCATGGGCGCCAGCTACAGCCTGCTGACAACACCAGCCGGTGGCCCGGTCGATACGACCGAAATGGGTTTCTATGTCGGCGATAGCGTCACCCAAGACTTCGGCGGATTGGCGGAACCACAGAGCTCAGACAGTTTTGGCGAACCGTCAGCAGGTGAAGGCGTGTCAGCCAATGACGGTCTGGGTGAACCACCGATGGAATCTTCGGCACCCGCTGCACTGAGTGAGCCGGGCGCAGCCGAATCCACTATCGAACCCACCTCTCCCGCCGCTACTACCAGCATGGAAGAGGCCGCCGCCGACAAACCTGCAGAGGCGGGTGGACGCACACCGGCGCCGACCACCTTCTGGATCGTGCTCGGCGTCGGCTCGATACTGCTGCTGGCGTTCTATGCGATCTTCACCTTCGCCCGACTGGAGATCTTCAAGATGCTGTTGGGATCGCTGTTCCCGTTGGCATTGATGATCATGGCAGTGCTCGGCAGTATAGTGTTTGGTCTGGCGACACCGACTGAAGCTGCGGCAATGGGCGCATTCGGCGGGATCATTCTGGCGATTGCCTACCGGCGCTTCAACTTCACGATGTTGCGCGAGTCAGCGTTCCTTGCGGCCAAAACCAGCGCGATGGTGTGCTGGCTGTTCGTCGGTTCGTCGATCTTCTCGGCGTCCTTCGCGCTGCTCGGCGGTCAGGAAATCATCAATAATTGGGTACTCGGCATGGACCTCACGCCGATCCAGTTCATGATCCTGGCGCAGGTCATCATTTTCCTGCTGGGCTGGCCGCTCGAATGGACCGAGATCATCGTGATCTTCATGCCGATCTTCATCCCGCTACTGCCGCACTTTGGTATCGATCCGCTGTTCTTCGGTCTGCTGGTCGCGCTGAATCTGCAAACAGCCTTCCTCTCACCACCAGTTGCGATGTCAGCGTTCTATCTGAAAGGCGTGGCACCACCACATGTGACGCTGAATCAGATTTTCCTCGGCATGTTGCCGTTCATGGGGCTGCAAATTCTTGCATTGATTCTGATGTATATGTTCCCGGCAATTGGTCTTTGGTTGCCAGGCGTGCTGTACAACTGATCATCATCGCGGCAAACAAAAACGGGATGCGCCAACTGGCTGCATCCCGTTTTTTTATGCTCGTTTAGTTCAAGTCAATGCACGTCAATTCAAGCCATCAATTGATGACGCAGCGCTCGCCTTTGGCTGCAATCGCGTTGCCGGCACGACTGACCGGCTTGCGCCCCAGCTGCGCAGAAATGAACTGTCCGGCATCCACGACCGCGTTGAGATCAATGCCGGTTTCGATACCCAAACCCTGCATCATGTAGAGCACATCTTCGGTGGCGACGTTACCGGTTGCGCCCTTGGCGTAAGGGCAACCGCCCAGACCCGCAACCGAGGCGTGATAAATCGTGATGCCGACTTCCAGACTCGCGTAGATGTTCGCCAGTGCCTGACCATAGGTGTCATGAAAATGACCGGATAAACGATCAATCGGAAAGACGCTCGCGGCACGCTGCATGATTGTTTGCACATGACGTGGCGTGGCCACACCGATGGTGTCGGCGATATCGATTTCGTCGCAACCCAGATCACGCAATTGCATGGTCACATCCGCCACACTGTCTGCAGTAACTTCGCCCTGATACGGGCAACCAAACGCGCAGCTCAAAGCACCGCGCAGCCGCATATTGTTTTCTTTTGCTGCACGCGCGACTTCGCGAAAGCGCTCGACCGATTCGGCAATCGAGCAATTAATGTTCTTTTGTGAAAAGGCTTCCGAAGCCGCAGCAAAGATCACGACTTCATCGACGCCTGCCGCCAACGCCGCTTCAAAGCCCTTCATGTTCGGTACCAATGCGGAATAGATCGTGCCCGGACGGCGTGTGATGCCAGCCATGACTTCTGACGACGTCGCCATCTGCGGCACCCATTTTGGCGATACGAACGAGGCCGCCTCGACGTTCACAAAACCGGCCTGTGAAAGACGATCGACGAGTTCGATCTTGACGGCAGCAGGAATGATTTGCTGCTCGTTCTGCAGACCATCACGCGGACCGACTTCAATGATCTTTACCGAAGCAGGAAGGGAAGAAAGGGACATGAACGACCTCGTCTTGAATCTTGTGGCGTCTTGGGTAATACACGGAATCAATGTTGAATGAAAAACGGCCGGTCAGAGCCGGCCGCTAAGTTGCAACGACATTGCAACGACATCACAACGACAAACGCTTTACGAAGAAGTCACTTCGCAGCGTGCATCGATCGCGCTGTTACGCGTGTGCATGCCCAGCTTGTTCAACAGTGCAACGTCCGCATCGGCTTCCGGATTGCCGGTCGTCAGCAGCTTGTCACCGTAGAAAATCGAGTTGGCGCCGGCAACGAAGCACAGTGCCTGAATCGCTTCACCCATTTCGCGACGACCGGCCGACAAACGCACACGCGCTTTCGGCATGGTGATGCGTGCAACCGCAACGGTACGCACGAACTCCAGCGGATCAATCGGTTCGGTGCCATGCAATGGCGTGCCTTCGACCTGCACCAGATTGTTGACCGGCACCGATTCCGGATAGGGATCCATATTGCAGAGCTGCGCCATCAGGCCCGCACGCTGCAGGCGCGATTCGCCCATGCCGACGATACCGCCACAGCAGACCTTGATACCGACGCCGCGCACGCGCTCCAGCGTATCCAGACGGTTCTGATAATCGCGGGTCGAGATGATGTTGTTGTAGAACTCAGGCGCAGTATCCAGATTGTGGTTGTAGTAATCGAGGCCGGCATCCTTGAGCTTCTCGGCTTGACCTTCGCCCAGCATGCCGAGCGTGGCGCAGGTTTCAAGACCGAGCGCTTTGACTTCGCGCACCATCTCTTCGACTTTTTCCAGATCGCGATCTTTCGGTTCACGCCATGCAGCGCCCATGCAGAAACGCGTCGCACCGTGCGATTTGGCTTCGCGCGCAGCGGTCAATACTTCTTCCAGCGGCAGAATTTTTTGCGCGGTCACACCGGTGTCGTAACGTGCAGCCTGCGGGCAGTAGCCGCAATCTTCAGGACAACCGCCGGTCTTGATCGACAGCAGCGTTGCGAATTCGACTTCGTTCGGATCAAAGTTTTCGCGATGCACGGTTTGCGCGCGGAAAATCAGTTCGTTGAATGGCAGGTTGAACAGTGCCAGCACATCCTCGACCGGCCATTTGGTTGGAACGATAGCCGGTACCGGCTTGGCAGGTGCCTGGAACGCGATTGGTTGCGACGACATGAATACTCCTAGCTATAAACAGTTACACGATCTTGTCAGATGGCATTGTTGGCCATCCCGGCAAGATCGAAAAATTCAGATAATCGGCAGCAGCAGCCGGCAACGGTGCCGCCAGTCTTGGTACACAACCAAGCAGCGGCGCACCCAGTCTGGCCTGCAGCGCCTCGACATTATCGCTTGCATAAGCCATGCCGGGGTCAACCGTATTGGCGACCCAGCCGACCAGTTTGAGCCCGCGCGCTGCGATCGCTTCGGCGGTCAAAAGCGCATGACTAATGCAGCCCAACCGCAAACCGACCACCATTATGACGGGCAAACCCAATTGTTGGGCCAAATCCGCTGTATCTTCCGTTGCAGAAATCGGCACACGGAAGCCACCTACACCCTCCACCACCACTACATCTGCCAGCTTTGACGCCTGCTGATAACAATCGATAATATGCGCGATTTTCATATCAACGTGCATTAACTGCGCTGAAATATGCGGCGCAGCAGGCTGCTCCAGCATATAAGGCACAGCCAATTCCGATGGCAAAACAACATTGGCAGCGGCGGCCAATTGATCAGCGTCCTCATTGTGCCAGACCTCGCGGCTGCCTTCAGTAACCAAGGTAGCGCCAGCCGCAATCGGTTTCATTGCTGCAACACGAGCGCCGCGTTGACCGAGCGCGTACAGCAGCGCGGAAGAAATGAAGGTCTTGCCAATTTCCGTATCGGTACCGGTGACAAAATAGCCGAGCGGTTTGCCGGTTGGATGTCTGGTCGTCATGCGTAAGTCCTTTCAAGCTCCAGAATCGCGCCAATCAACTTCGCCACATCCGCTTTTTCATGTGCAGCTGACAATGTCACGCGCAAACGTGCGGTCCCAGCAGGTACGGTTGGCGGCCGGATTGCCGGCACCCACAAACCTTGCTCGTACAGTGCCGCTGCGACTTTCATCGCCTTGGCGTTGTCACCAATGACCACCGGCTGGATGGCGGTATCCGAGGCAATCACTTGCCACTGCTGGGGCCGCATCGATTCGCGCCAGTGCGCGATCAGGGTTTGCAACTGCGCGCGGCGCGCCATACCTTCTGGTCCTTCGATGATGTCCAGGCTGGTCTGCAAGGCATGCGCAATCGCAGGAGGCGATGCGGTCGTGTAGATATAAGGACGGGCGCGTTGCACCATCCATTCGATCGCACTGGCATGCGCGGCAACGAATGCACCGCTGACGCCGGCAGCCTTGCCTAGCGTCCCCATGTAAATCAGATTGGGCGAACGTAAATCGAGATGTTCGAGTACACCGCGACCGTGCGCGCCCAGCACGCCAAAACCGTGCGCATCGTCGACCACCAGCCACGCATCGTGTCGTTCGCACAAAGCCAGCAAAGCTTGCAGCGGCGCCAGATCGCCATCCATGCTGAAGACACTATCCGTCACCACCAGCTTCTTAGAGGCCTTGCTTTCGCTAAGTAGCGTTGCGAGCTGGCCCACATCGCCATGCGCATAAACCTTGACCTGCGCACGTGACAGGCGCGCGCCGTCGATCAGCGATGCATGATTCAATTCTTCGGAAAACAAGTCAACGTCCGTACCACCAAACGCACCGAGTATCGCCAGATTCGCCATATAACCGGTCGAGAAATACAAGGCACGCGCCTGCTCGATCTGCGGTGCCATAAAGGCCGCCAGTCGTTCTTCCAGCAAGGCATGCGCGCGCGAGTGGCCGCTGATCAGATGCGACGCGCCACTGCCTGCGCCATACAAAGCCGCGCCTTCCTGCAATGCCGCGATGATGCGCGGATGTGCAGCCAGTCCGAGATAATCATTGCTGCAAAATGCCAGCATCGGACGCCCATCGACCTGCACATGCGGCGCGCAGGGTGACTCCGACACGCGCAAGCGACGTCGCAGGCTCTGCGCATCCAGCTCGGCAATGCGCGCATCCAATTCTGCAATCAACTTGCTGCTATTGCTGCTCATGCATCGCGCCCCTGGAGCAGAACCTGATTGAGGACGGTTTGCGTACGATCCGCCAGCCAGTCGATCTCGTCTTCGTTGAGAATGTACGGCGGCATCAGATAAACGGTTTGTCCAATCGGGCGCAACAGCAACTCCTGCTCCAGCGCCGCCGAGAAAAAGCGACGCGAAAAGCTCGCTGCCATGTTGGCATCATCGATCCCGACATCGAATGCCCAGATCATGCCGCGCTGGCGGAAATTGCTGACATGCGGATGATCAACCAGCGGGGCCAGTGCCGCAGTCAGGCGCGTGGCCTTGGTGCGATTGGTTTCCAGCACATTGTCCTGTTCAAAGATCGACAGCGTCGCCAATGCCGCACGACAGGCCAGTGGATTGCCCGTGTACGAATGCGAATGCAAAAAGCCGCGCGCCACATCGGCATCGTAGAAGGCGCGATAAATTTCGTCGCGCGTCATGACCAGCGACAAAGGCAGATAGCCGCCGCTGATCCCTTTGGACAGGCACAAAAAGTCGGGCCAGATCGCTGCCTGCTCACATGCGAAGAAGGTGCCGGTACGGCCGCAACCGACAGCAATTTCATCGGCTATCAGATGCACCTGATAGCGATCGCACAGCGAACGTACTTCCTGCAGATAAACCGGATCGTACATCGCCATGCCGGTTGCACACTGCACCAACGGCTCGACGATCACAGCGGCAATCGTATCGGCATGTTGCTGTAGCAAATCTTCCAGCTTCTTGGCGGCACGGTGGGCGACATCGCTGGCGCTTTCGCCGTCCTGCGCCTGGCGCGCATCCGGGCTATCCACCACATGCGCACGCTGCAACAAAGGACCGTACGCGTCACGAAAGATCGCGACATCCGTCACGGCCAAGGCTCCGATGGTTTCACCGTGATAACTGCCTTTGAGGCAGACGAATTCCTGCTTCTCGCTACGGCCGCTGTTGCGCCACGCATGAAAACTCATCTTCAATGCGATCTCGACTGCCGATGCGCCGTCCGATGCATAAAAACAGTGGCCCAGCACATGGCCGGTTCTTTCTGCCAGTTGTTCCGACAGATGCACCACGGGTTCATGCGTGAAGCCAGCCAGCATTGCATGCTCGATCTTGTCGAGTTGTTCTTTCAAGGCGTTGTTGATGCGCGGGTTGGCATGCCCAAACAGATTGACCCACCATGAACTGATGCCGTCGAGATAACGCTTGCCTTCGGTATCGAAAAGCCACGCACCCTTGCCATGCGAGACGGGAATCAAGGGCAGCGTTTCATGATGCTGCATTTGCGTACACGGATGCCAGACGCTGCGCAGGCTGCGCGCGACCAAGCTGTTTTGCTGACGCGAATCGATCATGCCTGTTTGTCCTTTATTTTTTCAGCGGGGAACACGCCATCGATGTAAAACCAGCGTCCGTCTTCGCATACAAAACGACTGACTTCATGCAGGCGGTGGGCGCGACCGTCGACCTTCGAGCGCGCCACAAACTCCACCGTTGCCTCGTTGCCGTTGGCGACAAATTTCTTCACATCGAGCCCAAGCCAGCGCATGCCCTGATCATGGACCAACTCTTCCAGCGCGGGACGTGTCGAGGCATGCCAGCTTGCATGGACATACGGTATCCGGCCAAGCACATACGCGCTGTAACGCGAGCGCATCAGCTTGTCGGCATTGGGCGCTGGCATCCCGTCGTGAAATGGTTGGCAGCATTGTGCATAATCGGCACCGCCACAAGGGCAAGCCTGAACGGCCGGTTTCTTCATCGTTTGCTTGCGTGTTACGGCGTCGTGCCGTGTAGTTGTTGCTTGAGAGTTGCTGGGTAGTTGCAGAGAAGGCAACGATGTCCATTTTTTTAAGAAACAGGCATCGATGGCAGCCGGTAAAATGGCTCCTTCATTCAAGGCAGCTATTGTAGCGCGGCGGCATGCCCGCCACTGCCGGCACGAGATCACCATGAACCAGCTGGAAGCCCAACTCACTTATCCCTACGGCGACACCTTGCCGGAAACCGGCACCGTGCTCGAGGTCGCGCCCGGCGTCAAATGGCTGCGTATGGCGCTGCCGTTTGCACTCAGCCATATCAATCTATGGCTGCTGGAGGATACGTTCGAGACCGAACAGGGACGTGTACGCGGCTGGACCGCAGTCGATTGCGGCATTGGCAATCAAGCCACACGTGATGCGTGGGAAAACATCTTTGCCACCCAACTGGATGGCTTGCCAATCCTGCGCGTGATCGTCACGCATTGTCATCCCGATCACGTCGGCCTTGCCGACTGGCTGTGTCAGCGCTGGAATGCGCCACTGTGGATGACGACCGGCGAATATGGCTTCGCCCGCATGATGTCTGCCGGCTTGCCAGGCGCAGACGGCACAGCGATGTTTCCATTCTTTCAGCATCACGGCTTGTCTGATCCGCAAATGCTCGAAGAACTGAAAGGCCGTAAAAGCTATTATCCGACGTACGTACCAGCCGTCCCGCATCGCTACACGCGCATGCATGAAGAGCAAAGCTTCCGCATCGGCGCACACGGCTGGCGCGTCATTACCGGTTTCGGGCATTCGCCCGAGCACGCCGCGTTGTACTGCGCCGATCTGAATGTCTTGATTTCCGGCGATATGGTGTTGCCACGCATTTCGACCAATACGTCGGTCTTTGCAATCGAACCTGACTCCAATCCGGTACAGCAGTTTCTCGATTCGCTGCAAAAGTATCTGAGCCTGCCAGAAGACACGCTGGTGCTGCCATCGCACGGCAAGCCTTTCCGCGGCATGCATACGCGCATCCGCCAGTTGAAGGATCATCACGCCGCGCGTCTGGAGGAAGTTCTGACCGCATGCAAGACGCCACAGTCAGCGGCCGACATCGTGCCGCTCATGTTCACGCGTAAGCTCGATTCGCATCAGTTGAGCTTTGCGCTCGGCGAAGCACTCGCGCATCTGCACAAGCTTTGGTACGACGGCTTGCTCCAGAGGTCGATTGGCGCGGACAACGTGGTGCGCTTTCAGATTTACTGAACACGTCGACATTCAGCCTAGCACTTCTTCAGGACGTCCTTTTATTTAGACGTCCCGCATCTTCCACGAACGTTAAACATTGTTAAGCCTGAATCCGATGGCAGGCGCATTCGTATAACTAATACATCAACTCAGTTTACGAATCATGATTACGTCGAAAACCTTAGGCGCGGCAGCAGTACTCCTGGCAGGGCTGCACATGGCCTCTGCGGCAACCGATGCCCATGCGGCAAAGGCTGCCTCTGCAGCTGTAAGCAGCTCTATTACCGTGAGTTTGACGATTGCGGAGCCTTGCCTGAATTCCCGGAACTTGCATTTGCCTTATTGTCGTGGTCGGCAAGTGCCCGCCGTCGTCAAAGAGTCCTACGAAGAAGTAAAAATGTTCTCGAAGGATTACGAAGTCATGCAGGGTTACGACCAGACCTATCTGGTCAGGACCTTTGACTATTGATTAGCAGTGGGGCTCACTGCCTACGTACTCTTCGGCTCTGATTTGTGCGATACGAAACGAGCCACCACTACTTGCATCAATGTCGACTGAATGCGTTGCCCTAGAATCGAATCCTCTTCAATAATTTGATGGCGAACGAGCTCTTTCGAAGCTTATTGGTGAGCTAGCGAACAGGACAAGACCGGTTATCGATTTAGACTCGTCAAGTAACCACGCTTGCCGCTCAGGCAAATGTAGAGGTAGCTTTCAAAAACACTTGAGGATGTCATGAAAAAAATTATTCCATTGCTAGCCGTATCGGGCCTTTTACTCGTTCAATTGAACGCATACGCTGTAGATGATTATCAACGCCCAGACAATGTGTGCGGCCAGTTGCATGCAGATAAATCCGGCAAAGCAAAGGACGCTGCAATTACCAAGTGTATTCAGGAAAGATACAAAGCTCAGCGGAGTACAGGTTCAGAAGAAATCGAGCATGCACAACGCAAGCAATGCAATGCCGGCCCCGACAGCAAAGAACAAAAGGAAGGTTGCAAACCTGAAAAGGCCGAGGGAGAAAGCACTGCCGTTGACAGCAACAAGAAGCGATAGAAATATGGCGAGCTCGTTACTAGTGTCTGCATTTGATGGCGTACACCGTATGTAGTCATTAAATACGGCCAAGCATTCAAAGAGACGCGATGTTGATCACAGGTGCAGACTGTTGGTCGACGGCGGATTGGCAAAAATCCGAGTTGACTCGCTACGTAATCAAGTCAGTCTGTTGACTAGCGTAGGTCGGCTATCAATGCGAAACATTCGCAGAAAAAGAAGGCGTCCATTTGGCCGCCTTCTTTTGTTTGCATGTGAACAATCCACTTCACTTGAACGGGTGCGGTGTAATGCGATAATCCGATCGACCTCGTGCGTCAAAGCCGAAATGACTCCGCGTCATTTGCAGTTGTCATGCGACATCCAACGCCACCATGCACCAGACAAGGTGCAAACCAATACCATCGTAGCGATCGATTAGCGCCTACTCGATACCTCTTCCTTTTAATGGAGATCAATTTATGCATCACTGGATTCTGCTCGGCCTTGCCATCCTCGCCGAAGTTGTCGGCACGTCTGCCATGAAGGCGAGCGAAGGTTTTTCCAAAGTCCTGCCGTCACTGATCACGGTCGTGTTCTATGGCATTGCGTTCTATTTGCTCTCACTCACACTGCGTACCATTCCTGTCGGCATCGCGTATGCGGTATGGTCCGGCGTCGGCATCGTGTTGATCTCGCTGGTTGCGTGGGTGTTGTATGGACAGAAGCTGGATCTGGCCGGGCTGATTGGCATGGGTCTCATCATTTCCGGCGTGATCGTACTCAACGTGTTTTCCAAGAGCAGCGCGCACTAAACACGAGTGCCGTTGTCACAGCTGCACCCCCACCCGCTTCAGAGGACTGTCATGCTAAAGAAACTGTTGTTTGCCGTCTTTGCGTTGAATCTATTGTTGCCAGTCTCTTCGGCAATGGCCCAGGACACCAAGCGATCGATTACGGATCTCGGCAACAACATCTATCGTTTTCAAGACAACATGCATTACTCGGTTTTCATCGTGGGCAAGCAGGGCCTGCTGATGACCGATCCGATCAGTACTGAAGCAGCGACATGGCTGCGCAAGGAAGTCCGTCAGCGTTTTGGCGATCTGCCGATCAAGTACGTGATCTATTCGCACAATCACTTGGATCATGTGGCGGGCGGCGAGGTATTCCGCGATCCGGGTACGACTTTCATTGCGCATGAAAAGGCAGCCGAAGATTTGCGGCGTAATCACGCGCAAACGGTCATTCCGGATACGACCTTCAGCGATCACATGCAGATCGACTTTGAAGGACGCAAGATCGCGCTGCAGTATTACGGCCCCAACAATGGCGCCGGCAACATCAGCATGTATGTGCCGGATGCCAGGTTCCTGTTCGTAGTCGACTGGATTATCCTCAAGCGTCTGCCATTCAAGGAAATGTATTACTACGATTTTGAAGGCTCGATCGCGTCATTGAAGCAGGTATTGCAACTGGACTTCGACAAGGTCGCACCGGGCCATAGCGTGGTCGGCAACAAGGATGACGTGCGCGAGAATCTCGCCTATCTGGAAGAGTTGCGTGACGCCGTATTGAAGGCGATGAATGAAGGCAAGACGCTGGAGCAGATGCAGCGCGAGATCACGTTGCCGCGCTATGCCGCATTTGCCAATTACGAGGAATGGTTGCCGCTGAACATCAAGGGCGCTTACGAACAGTTGAGCAGACTGTCAGGCAGATACGGGCAGGAAAAATAAAGAAAAACTGGCGCGTCGACCAGTCCGGTCAGACGCGTTGATCGATGAACTGACGGGCAAGCGACACACCAACCTTGATGCACTCGTCCACAGAATGGAAACCACCATCGCAAGGCACTTCCAGTTCACGAAAGCCAATCGATTGCTGTTCGGTCACGACGATCATCGGGCAGTAATTGCAATCCTCGCAATCCCTTTTCTCGCTGCACAAACGTGACGTCACCTGCAAGGGCCAACCCTTGTAGGTTTCGCGATGCGACTTCATCGCAGAGCGACGTACGTTTTCGAGATATTGAAGGGTGTTCATCACGGCTTGGAGCACCAGGCAGGGCAAATTGTTTCTTGAAAGTTCTCTATCTGAGAATGGTTCTCACTGTAAACCAATTTGCTGGGGCAAGATACCCAATCGTCCAAATTTGTTTTTCTGCAGATCAATGTTCCGTTTGCGGGAGCGACAGAAAAATGGCTAAAGCGGCAGCGAGCGCTTCTTGCGCGGCGCGTTTCTGAATAAAAAGTCGTACGCACAGTTCGGCAGCAGTCGTAGTATTTTTGCCACCACGCCCATTTGCCAAGGAATCACGCGATAGCTTCCCCCTGCCGCGATCGTGTCGGCTGCCTGTTGCGCAAAGTCTTCCGATGGCATCAAAAATGGCATCGCGTAATCGTTCACCTGCGTCATCGGTGTATCGATGTAACCGGGCGCGATCGTGACGACCTTGATGCCTTCCTTTTTCAGCTCCACGCGCAGCGATTCGCAGTAGCTGATGACGGCTGCCTTGGACGCACTGTAGGCACTGGCACCGGGTAAACCACGGATACCCGCAACGCTGGCAATACCTACCAGACGGCAACCGCGGTCGCCAGCAACGGCCTGCTGCTTCATGGTTTCAAGAAAAGGGGAGAACGTGGCAACGGTCGCGGTGACATTGGTTGCCAGAATCCGGTCGAACACTTCGATATCTTCGGAATATTCAGTCAGCGTACCGCGCGAAATGCCCGCGCTTGCGATCACAATGTCGATGCCACCGGCATGCTGCATGAAGTCATGCGCTGCCTTGCTCAAGGCTGCATGATCGGTCACGTCCAGCGTGTAAATGCAATGGCGGGCGCGATTGGGCAAACCATCGACCAGTTCCAACAAGGCTTCACCGCGACGACCAACCAGTCCCAGACTGGCACCCTGACGTGCGTAATGGCGGGCGAGCGCTGCGCCCAAACCGCTGGAAGCGCCAGTGATAAAAATACGTTGCGTTGAATTCTGCTGCGTCGACATAAACGGGCTTTCAGAAGCGCTTCCAAACAAAAAGCCCGCCCTCTTGCGAGGCACGGACTTTAAATACGATTGAACTCGGTTCGCCTGAGTGAACGGTCAGGCGAGGCCGGACTTACTTTTTCGACTGGGTCAGGAGCCAGTCCATGACCTGCAGTGTGGAATCATGCAGAACGCTTTCCGGCACGCTGCGACCCAGGCCTTTGCCCACGATCGACGGCGAGGTGATGAAACGGCCATCGATGGCGATCATCGGTACGCCATCCACCTTGTAATCGGTTTGCAACTGGACTGCGCGCTGCACCTTGGTTTGCACGCCGAACGAATTGTAGATGTTGGCAAACTGCTTTGGATCCACACCCTGCTTGGCAATCCAGGCAGCGATTTGTGCGTCGGTATCGAGCGCCTGTTTTTCCACGTGAATCGCGCGGAATACCTTGACGTGCAATTCGTTGACCTTGTTCATGGCTTCGATCGTGAAGTACAGCTTTTGCTGCGGCACGAACGAATCACGGAAAGCGATCGGTACACGCTTGAAGCTGATCTTGTCACCCTGCTTTTTCACCCATGCTTCGAGCGAAGGTTCGAGCAGGTTGCAGTGTGGGCACGAGTACCAGAAGAATTCAGTGACTTCGATTTTTTTGCCGCTGTCGGTTTGCTGCGCTTTTTCAAGCACGCGGTAATCGACGCCGTTGGCAGGCGCGGATGGCGATGCGCCAGCAGTGGCAGCAACCAGACCCAGCGTGGCAACCGCCAGTAGATGTTGAATAAAACGCATGTGATTCCTTTCCGTTATTGACCGAAAACTACTTACGAAGACTATTTGCCGATACGAACGACCGCGACGTCGATTCCGTTATCAGACAGTTTGGTGCGCACGCGGTTCATTGTCTCCATCTGGCCGAATGGTCCGACCCGCACGCGATGCAGCGTACCGGTTTCTGCCTGCCGTTCGGACACGGTGGCTTCTAGACCGATCAGTGCCAGCTTGGCACGCATGCCTTCTGCATCGGCACGTTCACGGAACGCACCCGCCTGCAGATAATAGATCCATTTTTCATCGGCATCTTCTGCCTTGGCAGCAGCTTCGGCTTTCTGAGTGGCTGGCGGCACGCGCTCAACGACTGGCGGCTTGATGCTTTCTTCAGACACGGTCGACGATGGTGGTGCCGGATCGACACCGGTGGTGGCCGGCTGTGCAGCTTGTGGGCGCTTGCCGTACATCGACTTGTTTGGATCGACTGGCTCGCCGGTTTGCGAGTTGATGCGGTCCGATGGTGTCGCCTTGTTGGTAAACGGCAGCGGCGTCTTGGAAATCATCAGCGCCACACCAACCGCAATACCGAGACCGATGATCAGGCCGATGATCAGGCCGAGCAAAGTACCGCCCGCCTGTTGATTGAGTTTCTTGTTCATGTCATTCCTGTACTTGCGCACGTTCCATCCGCGTCGGTGCAGATACGCCGATCAGCGTGCATCAGGGCAAGACGCGCCATCTTGAGCGCCGCATCGTCCACCAGCACGCGTTCTGCATTGTAGTAGCTATGCAATTCACCTGCCAGATCACGCAAATAGAAGGCAACCTGATGCGGGCCCAGTTCTTCGAGTGCCTTCTGCAGCATCTCCGGATACTCAGCCAGTTTGGCCAGCAGAGAGGCTTCGCGCGGTGCGGTCAGCTTGGACAAATCGACGCTCAACAAGTCGGCTTCATCACCATCGGTCCATTGTGCGAGTACCGAGCAGATACGTGCATGCGCATACTGCACGTAATACACAGGATTCTCGTCGCCTTGTGTCAGTGCGATGTCGATATCAAAAACAAATTCAGTATCCGCCTTGCGCGAGATCAGGAAGAAACGAACCGCGTCGCGGCCGCGTGTCAGATCGCGCGCCGTATCGGCCAAGCCTGCTTCAGCCGACTCGCCATTCGACCATTCGATCAAATCGCGCAACGTGACGTAAGAGCCGGCACGTTTGGAAATCTTTACTTCCTCGCCGCTCTTCATGACAGTGACCATCTTGTGCAGCACGTAGTCCGGATAGCCTTGCGGAATCCCGATATCAAGCGCCTGCAGACCTGCGCGCACGCGCGCAATCGTGCCGTGGTGATCGCTGCCCTGCACATTGATGGCCTGTGCAAAACCGCGCTGCCACTTGACAGTGTGATACGCCACGTCGGGGACGAAATAGGTATAGGTGCCGTCCGACTTCTTCATCACGCGATCCTTGTCGTCGCGGTAGTCGGTGGTACGCAACCACAATGCACCATCCTGCTCGTACGTCTTGTCGGCGCGAATCAATGCATCGACGGTCGAGGCAACCTTGCCGTCGCTGTAAAGCGACGACTCGAGGAAGTAGTTGTCGAACTTGACGCCGAAGGCCTGCAAGTCCAGATCCTGTTCGCGACGCAGATAGGCCACGGCAAACTGACGGATCGATTCGATGTCATCGGCACGACCGCTGCCGGTCACCGGCTGACCGTCACTGGCCGGAACAGTTTTCTTCGCGAGAAAATCGTTAGCGATATCCTGAATGTAGTCGCCGTTGTAGGCCGACTCCGGCCAACCATCGACACCCGGCTTCAGACCATTGGCACGCGCCTGTACCGACGTAGCCAGCGTGGCAATCTGCACACCGGCGTCGTTGTAATAAAACTCTCGCGTGACGTCGTAGCCTTGCGCCTGAAACAGCGACGACAAGGCATCGCCCAATGCGCCCTGACGACCATGACCAACGTGCAACGGACCAGTCGGATTGGCGGAGACAAATTCGACGATGATTTTTTTGCCATTGCCACCAAAGCCGCGGCCGTAATCGCCGCGTTGTTGCAGGATGGTGCGCACGACCTCCTGACGCGATGCGGCAGTCAGACGCAGATTGATGAAGCCGGGACCGGCGATCTCTGCCGTCTCGATCAGATCGCGGTTGGCCGGATTGTCGAGCAGGGCGCTGACCAGCGCCTGCGCCACTTCACGCGGGTTCTTTTTGAGCGGCTTGGCAATCTGCATCGCCAGATTGCAGGCGACGTCGCCATGCGACGGATCGCGCGGGCGTTCCAGCACGATATTCGGATTGAGTTCGGTGCCAGCCACCAAAGGGGCAACGGCATCCTGAAAAAGTTCGGTAAGTCTTTGTTTTTGTGCGGCAAGCATGAAATGAAAGTGCGCCGCTGAGGGGCGCCGCAAGTTGATTGAAACGTGCGGGCATTATACCGGCTGCGTGCCTTGGCTTCCTTGCAGATTTGATCTCAAAAAATGTCAGCGGGCGCAATACCCGCCCGCTGCCGTCTTTACCGTCTGATAAAGATTTTTCCAGACAGCCCCTTTATTTAACGAAATCCTGACATTGCCCTGCGTACACTGGCTTTCGCTCTCTAGCTGCAGCAGTACCTCGTTTTCGTTTCGAATACCTATTCAAAAATGAAGGAGACAGGCCATGCTCGAACTATTGACGGACCCGAACGCCTGGCTGGCGTTCATCACGCTGACCGCACTGGAACTGGTGCTCGGCATCGACAACATCATTTTCATCTCCATCCTGGTCGACAAACTGCCCAAAGAACGGCGGGAATTTGCGCGCAAGCTCGGCCTGTTCATCGCCATGTTCATGCGGATCGGCCTGCTGATGGTGCTGGCATGGATTGTCGGGCTGACTGCGCCGCTGTTCACCATCCTGCAGCAGGAAATCTCCGGGCGCGACATCATCCTCATCGCGGGCGGCCTGTTCCTGATCTGGAAAAGCACGGGCGAAATCCATCAGTCGCTGGAAGGCGAAGAAGGCCATTCCTCCAATGCGGTCAAGGCGACCTTTACGTCGGTCATCCTGCAAATCATGGTGGTCGACCTGGTATTCTCGCTGGATTCGATCATCACAGCAGTCGGCATGGTCGATGAGCTGGCCGTCATGGTGGCTGCGGTGATCGCCTCGGTTGCGCTGATGATGGTGTTTGCAGGACCGATCGGGCGCTTCGTCTCGGCACATCCCTCCATAAAAATCCTGGCGCTGGCGTTTCTGGTCGCGATTGGCGTCATCCTGATTGCGGAAGGCTTCGATCAGCACATTCCAAAAGGCTACATCTACACTGCCATGGGCTTTGCACTGGTGGTGGAGCTGATCAATATTCGCGCGCGCAAGAAGACTGCCAAACCCGTACATCTGCATGCGCCCTATGCGAGTGAAAGTGGCGGTACGGCGGATTAGAAACGTCTGGCAAAAAGCGGCAAAATTTCGCCGCCTGCAAGGGAGGTCAGCTTGTGCGAGGATGCAGGCTGACCTTTTTATGATTGCCTCATGGATACCGTCACTTCCCGCTCCCAACCCACTTTATGCGGCGACACCGTCGAATTGCAGCCCTTGCAAGCCGTCCATGCCGAAACCTTGCTGGACGCCGCAGCCGACGGTGAATTATGGAATCTGAAGGTCACGGTCATACCCGGACCGACCACGGTCGACCAGTACATTGCCACGGCAGTCGCCGGTCGCGAGGATGGCACCATGCTGCCGTTCGTGATTGTGCGAAAAGATACTGGCGCCATCGTCGGCAGTACGCGCTTCTGGAAAATTGATCGCGCCAATCGCAAGATGGAAATCGGCCATACCTGGCTCGCCCGTTCGGCTCAGCGCACGCACATCAATACCGAATGCAAGCTGCTCCTGTTGACGCATGCTTTTGAACAGATGAATGCCACACGCGTCCAGTTCACCACCGATGAGTTGAATACCGCCTCGCGCGACGCCATCCTGCGACTAGGCGCCTTGCAGGAAGGCATCATTCGTCATGAACGCATCATGCCGGACGGTCGCATCCGCAACTCGGTCCGCTTCAGCATCATCGAGACGGAATGGCCGGAGATCAAGGCGCGGCTGCAGAAAAAGCTGGCGCGGGAGTAGAAGGGAAAAATTAGAGTAAACGTACGGGGAAACTGCGTGGAAGAGCGTCGTTATCGACCACTATCTGCCGGCCACTTACTGATCGCGACAGTAAGCATCCATGAAGTGTGTGATGCGAAACGACTCTGCTTCCCACACCTTGTCCGTCAATCGCTCATCGGCCGTAAAAACATACGTGACGGCCGTCAGATTTTCCTCTGCCGTGACTGAAACCGTCACCACATCGCGTCGATATTCGCTGCCTTCGAAGACATCGAGTGCCAGCAGGTCGGCATCGTCGACGTCGAGATACAGCACACCATTCACCGCCGAATCTGCCTGCGGCACCATGCCCGGATAAGTCTCGCCCGACACTTCATAGCGCGCATGACCGGGCAACATAGCAGCGACGGCACGATACTGGCCGCGCACGACGCGCTCCCATACCGCAGGAAACATCAGGGAGCCGTAGGTAAAGACATGCATCGCTGGGTCTCCTTTAACTTTCCTGATTTTCAATCTGGTGCTGGATGCGCCGCACGCGACGTTTCCAGCGCAGACGCGAGTTGATTTGCCAAATGACGTGAACGAGTACATAGCCCAGTACCGCCGCGACGACCGAGAAGATCGCGAGACCCAGCATGAGTTGCGGACCAGCGGCCTGCAGCCAGTCGATGATGTTGGCAAACCAGCTGCTGATGCCGCCTTCCAGACTGCCGGCACCGACGATTTTTTCCATGGTTTCCGGATCGAGTTCTTCGGCGGTGCCAGGTTCGCTGCCGATCAGCCACTTGCCGAGCCGGTACGCGGCGTAGTACAGAGGAGGGACGGTAAAGGGATTGGTAGCGAATGTGGCGAACGCTGCCACCGGCAGATTGACGCGGCCGATCATTGCAAGAATGGAAGCCAGCAAAATCTGCGCAACCGGACTGATGATGCCGGCAAACAAACCCAGCGCCAGACCGCCCGCGACCCCGCGCCGGTTGAATTGCCACAGATAATGATGATGCAGAAAACGCGCAAGCGGTCGCAGATAACGATTGTCATGAAAACTCTGCGAGGTCGGCATGTGCTTGAAAAACCGGGTACGACGCATGTAACGATCTCCTGAAGATCTCTTGATGCAGGATGGAAAGATTGCTGCACGACGACAACAGATCGCCATCGTCCGGATGATGGACAAGCAATCCGGTCCGGAATTCACATCAATCGCGCCGAAAGGCTGCCGATCGCTTGCTAGGCACGACCGCGTACAGGATCGGCCAGCGCAGCGATCGCTTCGCGATCCGTCATGAAGATATGGTCGTTCCCCAGAATTGCAATCCAGCCCGCATCTTCGAGCACGTCCCAGATTTGCTTCTTGATCGCCGTGACATACAGCTCAATGCCCATGCCCTTGAGCGCCACCTGTAACGATTCCAGCGTATCGACACCGGTGGCATCGATATCGTTGACCGAACCCACGCACAGCAGCACCCGCTTGACCTGATGCGATTCGCTGCAGTGCTCGGTCACAAAGCGTTCCAGCGCCGCGCCAGTGAGAAAGTTCAGGGCGGCGTCGATACGCACCGCGACCAAGTCGTCTGCCAGACGCGGCAAATCGAATCGCACACTGTCGCGCAATGTGCCGTCACGATGCTCGCTGACCTCGATAATGCGTGGCTGCATGTGGCGATACAGATAGCAGACCATGGTCAACCCAATGCCGGCCACCACGCCCCAGTGCAGGCGCGGCATCGCAACGATGGTCACGACGAAGGTCACGATCGCAATCGCAGCATCATCCTTGGCAATGGAAAACAATCGCTTGAAGGCACCGAAGTCGAACAGGCTGAACACCGGCATGATGATCAGCGCGGCCAGCACCGCACGCGGCACATAGAACAACAAGTCGGTAAAAAACAGCAGACACAGCAACACGCACAGCAAGGTAAACAAGGTCGCCCATGCGCTGGTGGCACCTGCATACAGATTCAATGCCGAACGCGAGAACGAACCGCTGACCGGAAAAGCACCACTGAAACCACTCGCCACCTTCGCCAGACCCTGCCCGATCAGCTCCTGATTTTCGTCCCAGCGCTCACGCCGCTTGCGCGCCAGCACGCGACAACTCGACATGGCTTCGGTGAAGCTGATCAACGCCAGTACCAGTCCGGCAGACCACAGTTCGCGATGCATTTCGAAGGAAATCGCAGCAGGCAACACCAGTGGCGGCAAACCTTTGGCAATATCGCCGACGACCTCGCCACCTGCAGGCGCGTAACCCAGCACCCAGCTCAGGAAGGTGCCGAGTACGGTGACCAGCAAAATACCGGGAAAGCGCGGAAAGAATTTCTTGGTCAGCCACAACAGCAGCAAGGCGCCAAAGCCAAAGGCCGACGTCATCAACACATGCGATGGATCGCCAGTGACGCGTTCCAGAATGGTCTCCGGCGCGCGCGTAAACAGATCGGGAATGCCGATCAACGTCGGCACCTGCGAGGCCATGATGATCAAGGCTGCCGCATTGATAAAGCCGATGATGACCGGCTGCGACACCAGATTGGACAAACGCCCAAGCCGAAATGCACCAAGCAGAAACTGGAACAAACCCGCATACAGCGATAACCAGATCGCCAACGTCACCCATTGCGCCGATGCCGGCACGGCATGCGAACTCAACGAACCGAACACCAGCAAACTACTAAGCGCAGCCGGACCGACTGCCAGCAAGGCCGACGAACCCCACAACACACCTACCAGCGTCGGGATCAACGCCGCATACAAACCTGTCGCCGCCGGCATGCCGGCCAGCGTTGCATAGGCTACCGCCTGTGGAATCAGTACCAGGCCAACGCTAAATCCCGCCCAGGCATCACTCTTGAGCGATGCAAGCGTCGGCCTCGGCCAGCGCAGAAAGGGAAAGAAACGCTTGATATCAAATGCACTCATGAGAATCAGACAGGCTGGATAAAACTGGCTTTAAGGCAGAAATAAGACGACAGACAGGAGCAGACAGTCTACTCGCATTGCAATTTTTCCCTTGTGCAACGAGATTCGTCGCGCCTGCCAGTCCCAGCTGGCGCGCGTACAATGCGTGCATGGAACTTACCCTCTCACAACTCGAACAAGCCATCAATCACTGGCGCAGTCGCCGTCCTTCTACTGGCGAAGAACACGCACTTTCGCCCGAAGTGAACAAATTGGCAAAAATCTATGCGCTGATGATCTTCCATCAGCAAAAGAGCATCCCACTGGACACGATCGATGCCGCTGCACGGCAACTGATCGAAAGCTGGCACGAACAACAGGCGGCTTGATCGCTCCCGTTCTTTCAGACTCAAGCTGCCAGATGCCGCGCCTGTCGCTGCGGCAATGCCGGCACCCCGGGCGGTGGACTTTTTACCGGCTCTGATTTGCCACGATTGGCCTGACCCGCGTAATCACTACGCACGATCGCTTGTGCGGTTGCTGCATCCATGCCTTCCAGCGTCAGCCATTGCGTGACCAGCGTTGCCAGTTTTTCCAGCGCGATGCGGTTGGTTGCATCGGTTGTTTCATACAACCAGTTGGACAAACGCATGAAGTTGGCAAACGGCGAGGCGCCGAGAATTGCCGGCAGCGTGTTGCCGAAGCGACCCGAGTTGGCGACCAGATCCCAATAGCGAGCAAACCGCACCAGCTGTTGCATCTCATCGAATGAAATACGATCCGTCGCCAGAATCGAGTAGGGCGGATACGGATCGAAGACCAGTTTGTATTCTTCCGTGTGGCGAATGATGGGCGTGCCGCGCAACCGCTTGAGAATACCGAACTGAATTTCATGCGGTCCGAGCGCGACCAGCTTGTCGAATCCGCGCGCAAAACTTTCCACATCCTCACCCGGCAAGCCGGCAATCAGGTCGACGTGTAAATGCGCGTGTGAGTTGTCGCACAACCAGCGGATATTGTCGGCGGCCTTTTCGTTATTCTGGCGACGACTGACCAGCGCCTGTACATCGGGATTGAAACTCTGGATGCCGATCTCGAACTGCAGGCTGCCGGCGGGGAATTTCTTGATGCCATCTTTCAAGGCATCCGGCAGATGATCAGGCACCACTTCAAAGTGCGCATAGACCGGGTCGTCGGGATGCGCTTCCAGCTTGTCGAGGAAGAACTGCATGATCTTCAGGCTGGTCTTGACGTTGAGGTTGAAAGTGCGATCAACGAACTTGAACAACCGCGCGCCGCGTGCATGCAGGGTTTCCAGTTGGCCGAGGAATTGATCGATATCGAACGGCCACGCCGTCTTGTCCAGTGCCGACAGACAGAACTCGCATTTGAACGGACAGCCTCGCGACGCCTCGACATACAGCGTGCGGTGCTTGATGTCTTCATCCGAATAAAGATCGTAAGGCATGGTCAGCGTTTCCAGCGGCGGCTGTACGCCGGCATGAATCTTCATCAACGGCTTGGGACCGTGCAGAATCTGTTTGCATAAGGATGGGAACGTGACATCGCCCCAACCCGTAACCAGATAGTCAGCCAGCTTGACGATCTCTTGCTGCTCGGGCTCGTACGATACTTCCGGCCCGCCCAGCACGACGACCACTTGCGGAGCGACGCGCTTGAGCAGCGCAACGACCTTGGTCGTTTCTTCCACATTCCAGATATAGACGCCAAAACCGACGATGCGCGGCTGGTGCGCCAGCAGGCGTTCGACAATGTCACTGGCACGTGCGCCGATCACAAATTCCTGCAGACGCGTCTGTTGCTGCAAGTCGCCCATATTGGCCAACAGATAACGCAGGCCGAGCGAGGCGTGCGTGTAGCGGGCGTTGAGCGTGGACAGCAGGATGGTCATGAGGATGGAATAGGCGAAATGAGTTGAATGAGCGCGACAATCGGGATAAAACGCCATTCTACGGCGCTCGCCTCGACCTGTCGCGGCGTTTTGCGGTAAGGTAGGGCGCTCTGATTCTCACGCCTTACTGCTCATGCGCATGCATATCTATCCGCCTCACCTTGCCTCGTTTTTGTCCGCCATCTTTCTTGCAATCCTGTGCCTGCTGCTCGCAACGCCACGCTCTGCCAACGCGACTGTGCATGATGTCGATGCCGCGCTTTGCGGCACCTTGCGCCAAAGCGGCGTGCTACACGCCAGCGCGCCTGTGCGTTGCGATCAGTTACGTGTCGTGCGGTTTAATTACGTCGATTTTGACGGCAAGCTGCGTGACGATGGCGAGATCACCGTGATGGCGGCCGTTGCCGATCACGTATCTGCGCTGTTTGCAGCACTGCGCGAGCGTGGTTTTGCGCTGGCGGGGGCGCGCAGCATGCAGCATTTCCGTGGTGACGATGGTGCATCCATGCGCGCCAACAATACTTCAGCCTTCAACGATCGCGCGATCGTCAGCGGCAGCGCACCATCCCTGCATGCGTACGGGCTGGCGATCGATATCAACCCGGTGCAGAATCCATTTGTCGAAATCGGCAAGGATGGCAAGGCGCAGATCAGTCCGGCTGCAGGACGCAGTTATCTAAATCGCCAGAAAGAACGTCCCGGCAAACCCGTGCGCAAAGGCATGGCAGAAGATGTGATTGAACTGTTTGCCATTCACGGCTTCACGATCTGGGGCGGCGACTGGGATGCGCCGATCGACTACCAGCATTTTCAGGTCAGTCGCACTCTGGCTAAAAGGCTCGCAGCGCTGCCGACGGAAAAAGCACAGACCGCCTTCGAGCAGCATGTGAAGGCCTATCGTCAGTGTCGTGCCAATAACAAGCCACGCACTGCGTGTATCGATTAAGAGAGCGCCACGCGCTTGGGCATGCCGATATTGTGAGCTGCCTGTCAACGAAATAGGTTAGCCACCGTTGGTAACCACATTGCACATTCCTATTCTTGCAACTCACCAATATACTGTCGCATCGCTGATCAGGCGCTCGAACACATAATCCGGAGACCGTTTCATGCTCATCAACTGCGTCGCCTATCAGGATGGCAACAAGCTCGCCGATATCTCGGTCGAAGAGATCAGCGACTACCTGCAAAAACCCAATTGCTTCGTCTGGGTGGCGATGAAGGATGCCAGCCCGGAAGAATTGCAGCAGATGCAGCAGGAATTCAATCTGCACGAACTGGCGGTAGAAGATGCCAACCACGGTCACCAGCGCGCCAAGATCGAGGAATACGGCGATTCGCTGTTTGCCGTGGTACCGACGGCAGAAATGGTCGACGGCAAGCTGCAAGTTGGCGAACTGGATATCTTCGTTGGGCGTAACTACGTGCTGTCGGTCCGCACCCGAAGCCAGCATGGCTTTCTCGGTGTGCGGGCACGTTGCGAACAGGAGCCGCATCAACTCAGCAAAGGCTCGGCCTTTGTTCTGTACGCGTTAATGGATGCGGTGGTGGATCGCTATTTCCCGGTGGTGGAAATGCTGGAAGCGCAGCTCGACAAGATCGAGGGCAATATCTTCAACGAGGGACAGCAGCGCAACAACATCGAGCAGTTGTACGAACTCAAGCGCGAAGTTGTGCTGCTCAAGCACATCGTCGCTCCGCTGATGGAAGCCGTCGGCAGACTCTATGGCGGGCGCGTCCCTAATCTGTGTGAGAGCACGCGCGATTATTTCCGCGACGTCGGCGATCATCTGTACCGCATCAATGCCCTGACGGATGCGATTCGCGACACCATCGCCACCGCGATTCAGGTCAACCTGTCGATGGTGTCGATCGAGGAAAACGAAGTCAACAAACGACTCGCCGCATGGGCAGCCATCTTTGCGGTGGCTACGGCATTCTTTGGCTTGTGGGGCATGAACTTCAAGTTCATGCCGGAGCTGGAATGGAAGTTTGGCTACCCGCTTGCGATTGGGATGGTGACCGGCGTGTGCGGCTATCTGTACTACCGCTTCCGCAAATCGGGCTGGCTATAATTAATTAGATTTGAGAATGTCGAGCGCCACGGCTTCCGCCACGCGGATACCGTCGATGGCAGCCGACATGATGCCGCCCGCATAACCTGCACCTTCACCGGCCGGAAACAGACCACGCGTATTCAGACTTTGCAGGTCATT
>Ga0308164_10000859_pt1 | contig 41045 bp, 30 predicted proteins | sample PhyTR2_FD_201031 | JGI IMG/M metagenome (GOLD analysis project Ga0308164, IMG submission 201031) | Phyllosphere microbial communities from UC Gill Tract Community Farm, Albany, California, United States - DLSLT.R2 | ecosystem: Host-associated > Plants > Phyllosphere > Unclassified | place: USA...
TTTTTGTCAGCACCACCGCAATCCGTCTTTACCCAAGCTTTACGCTCGCCTGACCGCCACTGACCTTGATCTCCTTAAACTGGCCACATCCGGTACAGACACCGGCGACGAGACAAGGAGATTCACCATGCGCAAGACACTGATCGCTCTGCTGTTCGCTACCGCCGTCCCTACGCTCGCCATGGCCGCCATGCCCGGCGACGGTCCTGACCAAGGCCCAGGCTTTGGTCCTGGCCCCGAAGGCCACGGCCAGTTCGAACACCGCCGCGGCGGCCCGGATGGCGGCCCGTTCGGCAAGCTCGACCTGAGCCGCGACCAGCGCATGCAGATCGGCAAGCTGATGGGCGAAGAGCGCGAGCACAGCCATGAAATCATGGACAAGTACCTGCACAAGCTGCCTGCGGCCGACCAGAAAGCCCTGAAGGACGAAATGGAGGCCAACCGCACCAAGACCCAGGCCGACGCCCGTGCCGTGCTCAAGCCTGACCAGCAGAAGGCTTTCGACGAAATGAAGAAGAAACAGGACGAACGTCGCGCCGAATGGGCCGAGTTCCAAGCCTGGAAAGCGCAGAAAGGCCAGAAGGCCCAGTAAGCGTCCACGGAGGGCCACGGTCGGCCCTCCCGGCAACCACCCGCCTGGGCAAGCTAGCGCTTGCTCGGGCTTTGCTCATTGAGGTGCACCTTGCGTTCATTGTTCTGGCGCATTCTGGCCAGTTTCTGGCTCGCCATCGCGCTCGTCGCCGGGCTGTCGATGCTCATGGGCCATTTCCTGAATCAGGATGCCTGGATCCTCAACCGCCACCCGGCGGTGAAGGACTTCGCCGAAACCTGGGTGAACACCTACGAAAGCCAGGGCGCCACCGCCGCGCAAGGCTTGCTGGAACAACGCCGGCGGCAGTTCCACGTCAATATCCAGGTGCTCAACGAATCCGGCGACCCCGTGGTGCCCGGCACCGTGCCGCCCCGCGCCGAAGCCATGGAAGCGCGCCAGCGCGACAGCGGCCGCAGCGATGACCGCCCCCTGCCCTGGCGACGCCTGGCCACTGAATACACCAGCGCCAGCACCGGCGACACTTACCTGCTGATTTACCGCATCCCCTTCCCGGAACTGGACGAGTGGCGCCGCCACAGCCTGCTCTGGCCGGCCTCGGCGCTGGCCATCACCCTGGTGGTGCTGACCTTGTTCAGCCTGCTGGTGACGCTGTCCATCACCCGCCCGCTGAACCGCCTGCGCGGCGCCGTGCACGACCTCGGCCAGGCCAGCTACCAGCAGAACAGCCTGGCGCAGCTGGCCAACCGCCGCGACGAGTTCGGCGTGCTTGCCACCGACTTCAACCGCATGGGCGCGCGCCTGCAGAGCCTGATCGGCAGCCAGCGGCAATTGTTGCGCGACGTGTCCCACGAACTGCGCTCGCCCCTGGCGCGGCTGCGCATTGCCCTGGCCCTGGCCGAGCGCGCCGAGCCCGAGCAACGCCAAGCGCTGTGGCCGCGGCTGACCCGCGAGTGCGACCGTCTGGAAGACCTGATCAGTGAAATCCTGGTGCTGGCGCGGGTCGACGCCGAGCATGCCAGCCCGGAAACCGTGGACATCAACATGCTGCTGGGTGGCGTGCGCAAGGACGCCCAACTGGGCGGCACCGAGGTAGACATGCGCGTCGATGCCGCGCCGGGGCTGACCCTGCAGGGGTGGCCAACCTTGGTGGAGCGCGCAGTGGACAACCTTGTGCGCAACGCCCTGCGCTTCAGCCCGGCCGACAAGCCAGTGGAAATCCAGGCCCGCAGCCGTGACGGCGTGATCGAGATCACCGTGCGCGATCACGGCCCTGGGGCGGCGCCCGAGTACCTGGCGCAACTGGGCGAACCCTTCTTCCGCGCCCCCGGCCAGCAGGCCGCTGGCCATGGCCTGGGGCTGGCGATCACCCGCCGGGCGGCGGAGCGCCACGGCGGCACCTTGAAGTTGGACAACCACCCCGCAGGCGGCTTCGTCGCCCGGCTGGAGCTGCCGTTGCAGCCACGGCCGAGCGCTTGAGCCTGAGCGTTACCAGGCCTTGACGAAGTCGGCAGTGGCGAGTTTTTCCGGCGTGCGCGGCGCCTTGGCCGGCGTCCCCACGTAGAGGAAAGCGATCACTTCTTCGCCCGCTTCCAGCCCCAGTGCCTTGCCGACGTGTTCGGTGTAGGCCAGCTCGCCGGTGCGCCACACCGCGCCGATACCCTGGGCATGGGCCGCCAGCAGGATGCCATGGGCGGCACACGCCGCGGCTTGCAGCTGCTCATGCTTGGGCACCTTGAAGTGATCTTGCAGGCGCGCGATCACCACGACGACCAGCGGCGCGCGCAATGGCATGGCACGGGCCTTGTCCAGCGCCGCAGCATTCACTTCACCGCCCTTGAGCGCCACCGCCTCGGCCAGCACTTCGCCGAGCCGCTCGCGGCTGGCGCCTTCCACGGTGAGGAAGCGCCAAGGCCGCAATTGACCGTGATCGGGCGCGCGCAGTGCCGCCTGAAACAACACTTCGCGCTGTTCGGCGCTGGGCGCCGGGTCTTCCAGACGGGGCACGGACACGCGGTTGAGCAGAGCGTCGAGAGCTTCCATCGGTTACCTCCTGTGATCATCGAAGGGCTATTCTAGCGTTTACATGCCTACCCCCGCAGGTAGAATGGCGACCTTTATTTCCATGCCAGAGCGGACTCAATGGCCTTGCCGACCCTCAGGATGATCGGTTTCATCATCGGCATCTTCCTCATCACCCTGGCCATCAGCATGGTCATCCCCATGCTCACGCTGGTGATCTTCGACCGCACCGGCGACATGCATGCGTTCCTCTGGGCCAGCCTGGTGACCTTTATCGGCGGCCTGGTGCTGGTGATTCCCGGGCGCCCCGAGAACGCCCAACTGCGGCCGCGGGACATGTACATGCTGACGGTCAGCAGCTGGGTGGTGGTGGCGATCTTCGCCGCCCTGCCGTTCCTGTTCACCGAGCACATCAGCTACACCGACGCCTTCTTCGAAAGCATGTCGGGCATCACCGCCACTGGCTCGACGGTGCTCAGCGGCCTGGACAGCATGTCGCCGGGCATCCTCATGTGGCGCTCGCTGCTGCACTGGCTGGGGGGCATCGGCTTTATCGGCATGGCGGTGGCCATCCTGCCGCTGCTGCGCATCGGCGGCATGCGCCTGTTCCAGACCGAATCCTCAGACCGTTCCGACAAACTCATGCCGCGCTCGCACCGGGTGGCCCAGTTCATCGTCCTGGTGTACGTGGGCATCAGCGCCTTGGGCACGCTGGCGTTCTGGGCGGCGGGCATGAACCTGTTCGACGCCATCAACCACGCCATGTCGGCGATTTCCACCGGTGGCTTCTCCACCTCCGACCAATCCTTGGCCAAGTGGTCGCAGCCGGCGGTGCACTGGGTGGCGGTGGTGGTGATGATTCTCGGCAGCCTGCCGTTCACGCTGTACGTGGCGGCCCTGCGCGGCAACCCTTGGGCGCTGATCCGCGACCAACAGGTGCAAGGCCTGCTCGGCCTGCTGGTGGTGACCTGGCTGGTGCTCGGCACCTGGTACTGGTGGACCACGCAGTTGCCGTGGTGGGACGCCCTGCGCCATGTGGCGCTGAACGTGACCTCAGTGGTCACCACCACCGGTTTCGCCCTGGGCGACTACAGCCTGTGGGGCAACTTCTCGCTGATGCTGTTCTTCTACTTGGGCTTTATCGGCGGCTGCTCGGGCTCGACGGCAGGCGGCATCAAGATTTTCCGCTTCCAGGTCGCCTATATCCTGCTCAAGGCCAGCCTCAATCAGCTGATCCACCCGCGCGCGGTGATCAAGCAGAAGTACAACGGCCACCGCCTCGACGAAGAGATCGTGCGGTCGATCCTGACCTTCTCGTTCTTCTTCGCCATCACCATTTGCGGCATCGCCCTGGCGCTGTCGCTGCTGGGCCTGGACTGGATGACCGCGCTGACCGGCGCCGCCAGCACAGTCTCCGGTGTGGGTCCCGGGCTGGGTGAAACCATCGGCCCGGCGGGCAACTTCGCCACGCTGCCGGATGCCGCCAAGTGGATTCTGGCGGGCGGCATGCTGCTCGGCCGCCTGGAGATCATCACGGTGCTGGTGTTGTGCATGCCGGCGTTCTGGCGGCACTGACCTCGGGATGCTGCCCCAGGCGCAGGCGGTATTCGCCTGGGGTCAGGTCGAACCAGCGGCGGAAGGCGCGGAAGAAGTTGCTGGGGTCGGCAAAGCCCAGCAGGTAGGCGATTTCCAGCAAAGTCATGCGCGGCACCGCCAGGTACTGCTCGGCCAGTTGCCGACGGGTTTCGTCAAGCAGCGCCTGGAAGCTGGTGCCCTCTTCCTGCAGGCGGCGCTGCAAGGTGCGCTGGGACAGGTGCAGGCTCTGCGCCACCTGCTCGCGCTTGGGCTCGCCGTGGGGCAGCAGCCGGCACAGGGCCTGGCGCGCCCGGTGGGTGATCTGGCTCTCGGAAAAGCGCGCCAGGTACTCGCCGGCAAAGCGCTCGTGCAGCGCGGCCATGGCTTCGTTGGCGGTGGGCAGCGGGGTGTGCATGTCGTCGATGCGAAACAGCAGGGAATCGTGCTTGGCAGCAAATTCCAGGGGCGCGTGGAAGGCCTCCTCATAGGGCTGTAGATTGTCCGGCAGGGGGCCTTGAAAGGTCACCTTGAGCGGGTCCAGCACCCGCCCCGTCAGCCAGCTGCACAAGGCCAGTGCCGTGGCCAGGGATGCCTCGCCACTCTGGCGCGTGGGTGGCAGGCGGTCGCCGTGCACCGTCAGCACCAGCGCGTAGCAGTCGGGTTGGCGACGGAAGCTCACTTCGGCGCCTTCGGCAATGATGCGCTGGTAGCGCACCAGGCGCTCGAAGCCGCTGGCCAGGTTGGGGCTGGACATCATTACGTAGCCGACGATATTGAACGACGCCGGGCGCACGACCTTGGCCATGTTGAGGCCGATGGCCGGGTTGCCGGACAGCTCCACGGCCCGTTGCCAGAGGCGAGTCATGGCATCCTGGGGGAAGCGAGCGTCAGGATCCTGCAGGGCGTTGAAGTCCAGCCCCAGCTCCTTGAACAGCGCAGCACAGTCCAGGCCCTCTAGCTCGAGGGCTTTGACGATGCCAGTTGCCCAGCTGGAGGACGTGGTGCGCTCGCCCATGGCGATTCCTTGCCGATGACTGCCGTGAGTCTAGCTGGAAACCTGGGAATGCGGGGAGTCAGGGCTTGCGCTCGTTGTGGCCGAGATGGCGCTCGGGGTCGATCTGGTCACGCAGGCGCTGCTTGAGTTCCTTGGCCTCGGGAAAGCCGCCGTCAGCCTTGCGCTCCCAGAGTTGCACGCCATCACAGGTGATCACGAAAGTGCCGCCCGTGGCCGGCACCAGAGTCACCCCGCCGAGATCGTCGGCAAAGGTGCTCAGCAGTTCCTGGGCCAGCCAGGCCGCCCGCAACAGCCACTGGCACTGGGTGCAATAGGTGATGACCACCAGCGGCTTGGCGGCGGCCATCAGCTGATGCTCGACAGCAGCTGGCGCGCCGAGTGCTTGCAGGCGTCGTCGCCTTCACGCAACAGGTCGAGCAATAGGTCGCTGGCCTGGACGAAGTCGCCGTGCTCGATGAAGGACTGCGCCCGTTCGAGTTTTTCCGCCGACTCCTGCTGGCGCTCGAGGTCGTCGAAGTCCACGGTCAGGGCGTCCAGCTCGGGCAGGTCGGCGTCGGCGATGAAGCTGTCGAGGAAGGCGTTGTCGAGCGCTTCCTGGTCCGGGTCATGGGGGGTACCCAGCTCGTCCTGCAGGCCGGGCTCCATATCCACCTGCAACTGCGGGTCGGCGAAATCGCTGAGGAACTGCTCGTCGGGCATCTCGAAGACTTCCGGCAGCTCCTTGAGGTTGGAAGCGAACTCGTGATCGACCTCGGGCGGCGCGGCCGGTGCTTCGGGTGCCGCTTTGGGGCGGCCCGGGGTGTCGAAGGGGCTGACCATTTCCCAGTCGGCGTCCAGCGACAGGTCGTCGAGGTTGAGCTGGAATTCATCGAAGGATTCCGGCAGCGGCTCGGGTTCGGCGGGCACTTGCGGGGTTTCGTCGAAGCTGCCGAGGTCGGGAAAGTCGTCGATATCCAGGTCCAGCGGCTCTTCGTGCGCGGCGGCTTCGGCCGGCTCGAGCTCGGAGGCGACCGGCAGTTGCTCCTGCGCTTCGGGGAGCGGCGTGGGTTCGCGCCGCAAGGCCTCGGCAGCGGCTACACCGGCCGCGATTACGCCCGCTGCTGCCGCTGCGGTGGCGGTGTTGTGCTGCGGCGCGGCGGCTGGCTCCGCCGCTGGGGCAGTTGCTGGAGTGGGGGCCACAGCGGGTGCGAGCTTGGGATAACGGGCGCGAATCTGCTCCAGGGCCGGCTCGCTGTAACCACCGGCGCGCAAGGCTTGCTCCTGCTCGGCGAAGCCGCTGGCGTCGCCCTGCTGGCCCAGCACTTCGAGCATGCGCACGCGCAGGTCGGTGCGGTTGGGTTCGTTCTGCAAGCCTTCACGCAGGATGCCCAGGGCCTCGTTGAAGCGGCCGTAGGCGATATAGATGCTGGCACCGTCGAGGGCGTCGGTGGCCGGGGCGGTTTCCCGGCGTGCGGCAGCGGCCGGGGCGGCGGGCACCACGGGTTCGCTGCGCACGGCCGCCGGGCGGGTTTCGGCGAGGGTGGCCACTGGCGCTGCCGTGCGGGCTGGACGCACCACGACGTCGTCGTTGACTTCGGAGATCGCCAGTACCGGCTCGAAGCTTTCCTGTTGCTGCGCGCGGCGGCGACGGGCCAGCAGCATGACCAGCAGAAGCAGGACAATGGCCAGGGCGCCGGCAATCATCAGCCAGGTGTTGTCGTCCCCGGCTACGGGGGCTGGGGCGGCTGGCGGCGGGGTGACGGCTGGCCGGGCCGCCGCTGGGGTGGCGGTGGGTGCCGGGGCTCCTGGCGCTGAATTTGCCGCGGGCGATGCAGCGCCGGGTGCCGCGCTGCCATTCACTGATGGGGTGCCGACTGCAGTGGCCGGGGCCGCACTGCCAGTTGCCGGTGCAGTAGCAGGCCCGGCCGCTGAGCCGGCGTTGCCTGCCGGCGCCGCACCTGGCGACGGAACCGCGCCGCCATTACCGGCCAGCCGCGCCTGCAAGTCGGCCAGTTGCCGATCCTTGAGCGCATCCTGCTCGGTGATGGCCTGCAGGCGCGCCTGGGCATCGTCGAGGCTTTGCTGCAGCTGCTGATTCTGGATGACCGTGGCGGCCAGTTGCTCCGGCGTCTGGCCAGCGCCCCCCTGGCCGGCAGGCACGCTGCCCGCCGTATCGGGCGCTGGCGCCATGGCTGCAGGAGCGTCCTGCGCCAGCACGGCGGTGTCCGGCAGCAGCAGGCTCTGGCCTTTCTGCAAGGCCTTCTTGCCCGGGTTGAGCTCGCGCAACTCGCGAGCCAGCTGGTTCGGCGGCGTCGGCGTGCCGGCGGCGTTGAGTTTCTTGGTCACCGACCACAAGGTATCGCCCGCTTCAACGCTATAGCGCTTGTTCTCGGTCGCGGGCGGCAGGGCCGCGGCCGGTTTTGCAGCAGCGGCGGGCTTTGGCGCTGCCGGTGGGGGCGGCGTCGGCGTGGCGGCGGCACGGGTGTAGTCGGAGCCCTGCTCGGCCTGGGTCGCAGCGCCGGTCGGGATAGTCGCTGGGGCCAGCGCCACGGTGCCGGCAGGATCCAGCAGTATCGTGTAGTCGCGCAGCAACTGGCCGCCCGGGCGGCTGACCTGCACCAGGAAGCTCAGGTAGGGTTCGGTAACGGGCTTGACCGAGGTCACGTGAATGAACTTGCGGCCACCCCGAAACACCGGGGAAAAACGCAGGTCGTTGAGGAAGAACGCCCGGTCGATGCCCGCGCGCGCGTATTCGTCGGCGGTCGCCAGCCCCACCGCCAGGTCGTTGCGGTCCAGGCCTTCGGCGTCGACCAGTTCGATATCGGCATTGAGCGGCTGGTTCAGCGACGAATGCAGGCTGATGTCGCCCAGCCCGAGGGCTGGCGCCAGCGCCGAATAGAACAAAGCCCCGGCCGCAACCATGGCAGCCAGCAGGGAAGCCTTGCGAGGCGGCAGCAACCGCCCGAAAACTGACGAAACACGCTCTTGCATGGGAATCCCTTGAGGAAACTGCTTCCGATGACTCTTTTATAGCGTGCCGCCCGGTTTTCACCAAGCACAGAACCCTGCCGAAGCGGGTCGGGCGTTCGGTTCGGCACGCCCCAGCCGGTTGCCGGGGTTATTTTTCCAGATTGCCGAGGATACGCGAATGCACGGCCATGGCGATACGCAGTTCCTCTTCGCCCACACCCTGAAACAGTTCGATGCGCAAGGCGTTGGCGATGGCCTCGATCTGCTCGATGATCGGCAGCGCCGGGGCGCACAGGCTGATCTTCTTCGCCCGGCGGTCTTCGGCCACCGCGTGGCGGCTGACCAGGCCCTGGCCTTCCAGGCTGTCGAGCAAGCGTGCCAGGGTCGGCCCTTCCACGCCGACGCTTTGCGCCAGCTCGCGCTGGGTGGGCGCCTCGGTGAACCGTGCCAGGTGCAGCAGCACCAGCCAGCGCGCCTGGGACAGGCCCATGCCCGCCAAACGACGGTCAAGCTCGGCGCGCCAGCCACGGGACAACTGGGCGAGCTGCATTCCAAAACGATGTTGATCGGTCAACGGCATAATCGACTCACGGAAAACCATTTCTAATAATTAGCGAGCTAATCATGTCTCTCGTCACTAAGCAATACTCATGCCGCCAAGTGACTGTGCGTCCGCTTGTCACATCTCGAATTCGGATTGCAACGCGGCCCGCACGCAATACAGCACGCCTTCGGGCACTCGCCCGGCGAACAGCTCGGCCACCGCCGCCACGGGCGGCAATTCGCCTTCACCGTCGAGGAAGGCGTCCTGCACTTCCGACATCAGGTCTTCGGGCAGGTCCAGCGCTTGCTCCAGGGACAGCTGCTGGGCGCCAATGGCCTCGGCCAGCAGGCTGTAGACGTTCTTTTCGGTGCACTTGAGCTGCCCGGCGATCTGCGCCGGGGTCATGCCGGCACGGGCCAGGCTGATGAGCTCGTGGCGAATATCGACCACCGGCGGCGCCACTTCCGCCTCGCCGGCCAGCACTTCGAGGAAGGCCGCGCCATAGCGCTCCAGCTTGCGTGCGCCCACGCCACTGACACGGCCCATGTCGGCCATGCTGGCCGGCTGGCTGCGGAGCATTTCCAGCAGAGTGGAGTCGGGGAAGATCACGTACGGCGGAACCGCATGCTCCTCGGCCAACTTGCGCCGCAGGGTACGCAGGGCTTCCCACTGCTCGCGCTCGTCGCCGCGCACCAGCTGGCTGGCCGGGCTGCCGCCGCCACTGCTGCGGGCCACGGTCTGCGGCTTGAGTTCCTTGCGCAGTTCCAGGCTGACTTCGCCGCGCAGCAGCGGCCGGCAGGTTTCGCTCAGGCGCAGGCCGCCGTAGCCTTCGAGGTCGATATCGGCCAGGCCGCGGGCCACCAGTTGGCGGAACAGGGTGCGCCACTCGCCTTCGGCGCGGCCCTTGCCCACGCCCCACACGGCCAGCTTTTCATGGCCGAAGCTGCGGATCTTCTCGTTGTCCTTGCCCAGCAGCACATCCACCAGGTGGCCCACGCCGTAGCGCTGGCCGGTGCGAAACACCGCCGACAGCGCCTGGCGCGCGGGCTCGGTGGCGTCCCAGGTCTGCACGCCGTCGACGCAGTTGTCGCAATGGCCGCAAGGGTTGGGCAGGTCTTCGTCGAAGTACTTGAGCAGCGCCTGGCGGCGGCAGCGGGTTTCTTCGCACAACGCCAGCATGGCATCGAGCTTGTGGTGCTCGACGCGCTTGTGGCGCTCATCGCCTTCGGAGTTCTGCAGCATCTGCTTGAGCATCACCACGTCTTGCAGGCCGTAGGCCATCCAGGCATCGGCTGGCAGGCCATCACGCCCCGCCCGGCCGGTTTCCTGGTAGTAGGCTTCCAGTGACTTGGGCAGGTCGAGGTGGGCGACGAAACGCACGTTAGGCTTGTCGATGCCCATGCCGAAGGCGATGGTGGCGACCATGATCAGGCCTTCCTCGTTGAGGAAGCGCTTCTGGTTGGCCGCGCGCGTCTCGGACGGCAGGCCGGCGTGGTAAGGCAGCGCCGGGAAGCCCTGCTCGCACAGGAAGGCGGCGACTTCGTCGACCTTCTTGCGTGACAGGCAATAGACGATACCGGCATCGCTGCGCCGCTCGGTGAGGAACGCCAGCAACTGCTTGCGTGGCTGCTCCTTAGGCACGATACGGTAGAAGATGTTCGGCCGGTCGAAGCTCGACAGGAAGCGCTCGGCGTCCTGCAGGTGCAGGCGGGTGACGATTTCCTCGCGGGTACGCTTGTCGGCCGTGGCGGTCAGGGCGATGCGCGGCACGTGGGGGAACTGCTCGGCCAGTTGCCCCAGTTGCAGGTATTCGGGACGGAAATCGTGGCCCCATTGCGAGACGCAGTGGGCCTCGTCGATGGCGAACAGGGCGATCTGCAGTTGCCCGAGGAATTCCAGCATGCGTGGCTGCACCAGGCGCTCGGGGGCCAGGTAGAGCATTTTCAGCTCGCCGCGGCGGATGCGCGCGGCCAGCTCGCGCTGCTGCTCGGCGCTGAGCGTGGAGTTCAGCGCGGCCGCCGAAACCCCAAGTTCCTCGAGGGTGGCGACCTGGTCGTCCATCAGCGCGATCAGCGGCGAAACCACCACCGCCAGGCCTTCACGCAGCAGGCCCGGGACCTGGAAGCACAAGGATTTGCCGCCGCCAGTGGGCATCAGCACCAAGGCATCGCCGCCATTGGCCACGCGTTCGATAATGGCACCCTGGCGACCGCGGAAGCTGTCGTAGCCGAAGATGTCCTTAAGAACCCGTTGTGCCTGTTCGAGCATGAAAAACTCCAGAAATCGCAGAACCATTCAGCGCCAAGGCTGAATGAAAATCCGTCGCGCTACACTAAAAAACACGTAAGCGGGCGTTACCGGGCTGTTGCCCGCACACCGCTTGCCGGTGGAAACCGCGGCAGTATACCCGACCCACCCGCGGCGCAGGGCGCCGCCGACGGATCGCCCTGTGTGCCTTAGTTGGCCGCGCGGGTGGCGCAAAGCCCCCCACAAGGCCTAGAATTCACCATCGTATATTCCCCAAGGTAGCCAAACCCATGTCCTTCGCTGAGCAACTCACCCGCCTGCAAGTCTTCCTCGACGCCGACGAGCTGCATGAAGAGGCGCTGGATTACGTGGCCGCGCACGGCTACCTGACCGCGTTGTCCATCTGCGCCGACGTGGTGCCGGACCGCGAGTGGATCGACGCCCTGTTCGCCGAAGAGCCGCACTACGCCGACGACACCGAGCGCGACGCGATCGAATCGACGCTGCTGGCGCTCAAGGCTCACATCGCCCGCCAGTTGGCCAGCGACGAAGAGTTCGAGCTGCCTTGCGACCTCGACCTCGGCGAAGACCCGGACGACTCCGACCTGCGCGGCTGGTGCATCGGCTTCATGGAAGGCGTGTTCCTGCGCGAAGCGGCCTGGTTCGAGACCGCCGAGGAAGAAGTCAGCGAAATGCTGCTGCCGATCATGGTCGGCTCCGGCCTGTTCGACGAACAGCCCGAATTCGCCGATATCGCCGCCGATGCCAACCTGATGGACGACATGGTCGTGCAGATTCCCGAGGCTCTGACCGCACTGTACCTGCTGTGCAACGCCCCGGATGAGAAGCCGGCGATCCTCAAGCCGCGCCACCACTGATCCGCCCCCAGGCTTGCCGGCATCGCGCCGGCAAGCCTCGCGACAATTCCCCCTGCCCCCGGGCAAATATTCATTCCCCCCTCCCCGCCTGACCTAGACTCAACCCATTCCGACCAGAGAGTGCACTTGCAATGCCTCTTCGCGTGCGCAGTCCAGGATGGCGAGCGAACCGGCGCGTGCTTCGGGGCATCGTCCTGTGCGTGAGCCTGGCGATCATCGGCCATCCGACTGCCAACTGGGACATGGGCAGGATCATCGACACCGCCCACTCGCGCTACGGCGCCTTGGGCAGCGCCGATGGCCGCCTGCAGGCCTGGGCGCAGCTGCTGCAGAACACCGGCAAGCAATCCGAGCAACAGAAGCTCGACACCGTCAACCGCTTCTTCAACCAGCAACTGGCCTTCAAGGACGACCTCGTGGTGTGGGGCCAGGTGGATTACTGGGCCACCCCGGTGGAAGCGCTGGTCAAAGGTGCCGGCGACTGTGAAGACTTCGCCTTGGCGAAATACTTCAGCCTGCGCGAGCTGGGCGTTCCGGCCGAGCGCTTGCGCATCACCTACGTCAAGTCGCTCAAGCTCAACCAGGCCCATATGGTGCTCAGCTACTACATCAACGACAGCAGCGACCCGCTGGTGCTCGACAGCCTGACCAACGACATCGTCCCGGCCACCCAGCGCCGCGACCTGCTACCGGTGTATGCCTTCAACGCTGAAGGCCTGTTCCTGATAGACCCCTTTACTGGCGAGATCCGCCGCGGCGACCCCAAGCAGTTGTCGCGCTGGCAGGGCGTGCTGAAAAAAATGCGTGGCGAAGGCTTCGATATCGGCGCCGGCTAGCCACGCACAACACGATGGAGGTATCAATGTCCCTGCTCAAGCAACTGTTCCTGGCTATCTGCGTGTTCCTGGTGGTGGCCTTCAGCGGCAGTTTCATTGTCAGCCTGGAAACCTCGCGGGCGCAGCTCAACAGCCAGTTGCTCGCCCATGCCCAGGATGCGGCGACGGCCCTGGGGTTGACCCTGACCACCAATATCGACGACCCGGCCATGGTCGAACTGATGGTCACGTCGATCTTCGACAGCGGCTATTACGTCAGCATCCGCGTGGTCAACATCAAGGACCACGCCGTGATGGTCGAGCGCACCGTTGACGCCGACGACATCGACGGCGCCCCGCGCTGGTTCGCCAATATGGTTAACCTGCAGCCCGAACAAGGCGCGGCGCTGATCATGCGCGGCTGGGAGCAGGCCGCGCAGGTACAGGTGGTCAGCAACCCCAAGTTCGCCCTCGGCCGGCTGTGGCACATGGCCCTCGGCAGCCTCGCCTGGCTGACGGGCTGTGCGCTGCTGAGCGCGATTTTCGGTGGCTGGTTGCTGCGCCGGCAACTGCGGCCACTGGACGACATGACCCGCCAGGCCGATGCCATCAGCCAGCGTGAATTCCGCCTGCTGGAAGACATCCCCCACACCCCGGAACTGCGCCGTGTAGTGCTGGCCATGAACCAGATGGTCGGCAAGCTCAAGCAACTCTTCGCCGACGAAGCCGCCCGCAGCGACCGCCTGCAAGAGGAGGCCTTCCAGGACAGCCTCACCGGCCTGGCCAACCGCCGTCTGTTCGACGCGCGCCTGCGCCAGGCGCTGCTGACCACCGAGTACAACAGCGCCGGCTACGTGTTGACCCTGCGCCTGGCTGACCTCGCCGGCCTCAACCAGCGCCTCGGCGGCCAGCGTGCCGACGCCTTGATCTGCGCCATCGGCGAGCTGTTTCGCGAGCGGCTGGCCACGCCCCACAGCCGCCAGTGGCTGGCCGCGCGCAACCGTGGTGGCGAGTTCAGCATGTTGATGCCTGGCTTGACTGCCGCCGATGCCGAGCAACTGGCCGAAGACCTCAGCGCCCGCGTCGAGACGCTGTTCCAGACCGGCGCCAGTGACCAGCACCCGGTGGCCTATGTGGGCATCACTGATTTTCACCCTGGGCAGAACCCGGAAACCTTGATGTACGAACTCGACCAGGCGCTGGCCCAGGCCGAAGCGCACCCCGAACGGGCCTGGGCGGTGGCCACCGACTACCCGCATTCGACCTTGCACAGCAACCACGATTGGCGCGACTGGATCGACGATGCCCTGTCCCACGGCAAGCTGCTGCTGTTCTCGCAACCCGTGGTGGCCTGCGCCGACCCGACCACCGTGGTGCACCAAAAGGTCCTCGCGCGGCTGCTGGACAACAAGGGCGACGCCGTGGCGGCGGGGAGCTTCCTGCCGTGGATCAAGCGCCTGGGCTGGTCCAACCGGCTCGACCGGCTGATGCTGGAGCACACCCTGGTGCTGCTCGAACACCAGCCGCAGCCGATGGCCTTGAGCCTTTCCAGCAGTACGCTGGGCGACCCGCAGGCGATGGCGGGGATCATCGAAACCCTGCGCACGCGGCCGCTGCTGGGGCAGTGGCTGACCCTGGAGGCCGACGAACGCAACCTCCCGGCCGGCGAGGCGCTGCACAATCTGGCAAGGGGGATCATCGATTCGGGCTACGGCTTCGGGCTGCAGCATTTTGGTGGGTTGTTCAGCCAGATCGGCAACCTCAGCCACCTTGGGCTGGCGTATCTGAAGCTGGATGGCGGCTACGTACACGGCATCGACGTGCAGCCGGACAAGCGCCTGTTCATCGAGGCGGTGCAGCGCACCACGCGCAGTATCGATTTGCCGCTGATTGCGGAGATGGTGGAGAACGAAGCGGAGTTCGCGGTGTTGCAGGATTTGGGTGTGTATGGCGCGATGGGCCGCTGGATTGGCGCGCCATCGTTGATGCAGGAATGAGGGCCAGTCTGGAGATAATCAGTGCGCCCGAAAAGCTCGCAGGCAAGCCAGCCCCTACACCGACCGTGTAGACACGTCCAAAAGCGGATTGCCAATGCGATCGCGGCCGTATTGACACGTCCAAAAGCGGATTGCCAATGCGATCGCGGCCGTATTGACACGTCCAAAAGCGGATTGCCAATGCGATCGCGGCCGTATTTACAACGTGACATCGGAGTTATAAATACGGCCGGGGTAGGAGCTGGCTTGCCTGCGAGCTTGGCGATATCGGCGGCACCACAGGAGTCGAGGAGTACAGAAGCCATCCATGGCCTCCCTCGGCTTCCCGCCGGTAAAGCGATTTAAACCGTATCCGCCTTCAACGAATGATCATTGAGCATCCCGCTGATGATCGTCGCCGTATCGTGCCCGTTCGCCACGATCCCGCCCGCCCCTACCGTGACCCCGTAATTGCTGGCCAGGTCGACATGGTCCAGGGCAATGGTCTGGTTGGTGGTGTTGTTGCCCGCAGTACTGATCTCGATCGTCGACACCAGTTCGCTGCCGCTGCCCGTGACCTTGAACTGCAGGAAGTTCTCCAGCGAGTTGGCCACCGAATTCGCCCCCTGCAGCAGTTGCGACAGGTCAAGGGTATCCACCCCCGGCTTGAAGTCGGTGACAGTGTCGTGGGCGATGCTGCCGTTCTGGCCCTCGTCGCCGCTCAGCCACTTGAAGGTATCGGCGCCACCGCCGCCGGTGAGGGTGTCGTTGCCCTTGCCGCCGATCAGCAGGTTGTTGCCAGCATCGCCGATCAAGTGGTCGTCGTAGTCGGAGCCGATCAGGTTCTGGATGTTGACCAAAGTATCGTGCCCGCCACCGCCGTGGGTGTTGAAGCCCTCGGCATCAGTGCCGCCGAGGTTGGCCCACACGCCGGAATGGGCGTTCTGGTAGCTGGCGGTGTTGTTGCCTGAACCGCCATCCAGCAGATCGTTGCCGGCGCCGCTGATCAGCAGGTCGTTGCCGTTGTTGCCGTACAGGTCGTTGCCGCCGTCGCCGGCCACCAGGGTGTCGTTGCCCTCGCCGCCTTGCAGGCGGTTTTCACCGTCGCCGGCGATGATCACATCGTTACCGTTGGTGCCCACCAGATCGTGGCCGGCCTGGTAATGGATGGCCACGGCCGCCGACGCCGAGTGCCCGTCGCCGTTGGCCACGGTGTAGGTGTCGGTGTGCAACGGCGCGGTGGCCGCAGCCTGGCTGTAGTCCACCGTCAAGGTCAGCTTGTAGCTCTCGGCACTCGCACCGTGGTCAGCATCGGCAACATTGGTGATATGAATCTTGTACTGGCCATCGGCAGTCGCCGTGAAGCTGTCCCCCTGCAGGCTGGTGTAATGCCCACCGTCGGCCGCCCAGGCGATGCTCGCGCTGCTTGCCGACAGGTTCGAATCCAGGTGCACCGTCTCACCTTTCTTCAGCGACACGGTGAGGGTGTCCTCATCATTGCTGCTGTGCTGCTCAACGGCCCCCAGGTAACCGCTGACCACCAGTACCGCCGTCATCAGCGCGGCATTGGCGGTGAACTGGCTGCGGTCAAGCTCCAGCACGCGGTTGCTGCGCGTGGCGGCGACGCCGTCAAAGGCGATGGTCTGAACGCCGCTGCCGGAAGTGAAGCCGGTGCTCCAACCGGTATTGAAGGTGTTCGAACCGACCAGGTGGGTACCCGCCGAGGCGTTGGCCAGCAGCGCATCGGTAGGCACGGTGATGCTCGAATCGTAGACGTTGGTGACGATGTTCTCGGCGCTGGCGGTCACCGGCGGGTCGATCAGCACGTGCACGCTGAGCACGTTGCTGGAGGTGTCGCCGTCCTTGTCGCTGAGGGTGAACAGCACGGTTTCAGTGAACGAGCTGGTGGCCGCGTCGGCCGCCGGCGTGTACACGTACTTGCCGTTGTCCATGTCGACTTTCAGCACCCCGCCTTCCTGGGTGGTGACGGTCAGGGTATGGCTGGCGCTGTCGAACTGGTACTGGCCAGCACCCTGGCCGGCGGTCAGCTGGCTGGTGCCGTCGAAGCTGTACTTCACGCCATCCACGCTGATCGACTGCACGAAGCCGCCATCGGCGCCGAAGCCACCGTCACGGGTCAAGGCGCCAACCACCGGTGTGACGCTCACGGTGCCAGACAGTGCATCCAGCAGCTGGGTGACGTCGCGCACCATCAGCGAGCTGGTGTCAGCCTTGGTGGTGCCGTCGTGGGAGATCGGATCCAGGTATTGGGCGCTGGCGCTCGGGCCAATGCCGACGGTGATCGACTTGATGCCGTTGGCGTCGAGGAAGGTGTCCCAGGCGGCCTTCTCGGTGGTGTCGATACCATCACCCAGCAGCGGATCGGTCTTGTTGCCCGACTGTTGGCTGGTCACATGGTCATGGGTGCTGGACAGCGTCGGGTTACCGTCGGACACGAAGTACGACACCGTCTGCACGCCCGCGCCTGTGAGCTTGCCATCTGCCGCATAGGCGGTTCGCGCGCCGTCCAGGGCGTAGTCGTAGTTGGTGCCGCCACCGGCCTTGAGGCCGTCGACCAGCTGAATGGCGGTACCGACGTCGACCCAGGCATTACTGACCTGGTGGGTCTGGTTGTTGAAGGTGGTGACCTGCACTTTCACGTCGCCTTGGTCGGCGTACTGCTGCAGCATCTGGTCGATGGCCTGCTTGGCCAGGTCGAGGCGGCTCAGGCCGGTGTTGCCTACCTTGTCGTTCATGCTGTTGGACACGTCGATCACCAACAGCACGTTGGTGCCACTGGCGGTGACGTTGACGGTCTTGTCGATGGCGCTGGCCAGCGGCACGTCGTCGACCACTTCGACGTTGAAGTTGGCGCTGGCGGTGCTGCCGTCCTTGTCCGTCGCGGCCACGGTGAAGGTCTCGGTGATGCTGTTGGCGCCGTCACCCGCTGGATGCTCGAGGGCATGGTCCATGGTGTAGGCATATTGCACTACGCCAGTGTTCGGGTCGTAGCCGATCACCGTGAGGGTGTTGCCCTCGGCGGTGGTGATGGAGCCGGGGAAGTCGGCGACCACGCCGTCCTTCATCACGCTGATGCCGCCCACCGTCAGGTTCTGCACGCCATCCGGGGCGCTGACGGTGATCTTGCCATCGACGGTTTCGCCGCCGGGGGTGTAGGTGCTGCCGCCCTTGAGATTGCTCTCCTGGGCGATCAGCAAGTCGCAGTCGAAGCTGATGCCCACGTCATGGTTGATGCCCTTGACGTCCAGGGTCAGGGTCGCGGTGGTGGAATCGCCGTCGCCGTCGGTCAGGGTGTAGGTGAAGTGCTCGGCCTTGACCTCGGTGCTTTTCAGCGACTGGTAGGCCTCGCCGCCGGTGTCGAGGGTGTAGGTGTACTTGCCGTCGCTGCCCATCACCAGGGTGCCGTACAGCCCTTGCGCGGTGTAGCTGGAGCTGCCGTCGGCCTTGCCGAGGCTGACCGGGGTGGCGTTGCTGTCGGCGCCGACCTTGTCGTTGGTCAGCACGTCGCCGGTAAGGGTCTGGTGGGTGTCGGTGGCGTCGGTGCGGTTGTGGTCGTTGCGGGCGACGGGCGAATCGTCCTTGATGGTGATGTTGATCCAGGCCGAATCGGTGTCGCCGTCACGGTCGGTGGCGACGATCTTGAAGTCGTCCGAGAGCTGGGTGTTGGCCAGCGCATTGCCCTCGCCCGGGGCGTTGTTCTGGCCCGGAATCGCCAAGGTGTACTCGTAGCTGAACACACCGGTGGCTTCGTTGTAGTGGGTAATGGTGAGGATGTTGCCCCACTGCCCGGTGATCTCCACCGTGTCGCTGACCAGCTTGCCCCCCACCACCACGTCGACGCCGCCGATGGTGACGTGGTCCAGGCCGTCCTTGGCGTCGACCTGGAAGCTGCTGTGGTCGGTCAGCCACTGGGCCTTGTTGGGCTCGGTGCTGGTGCCGTCGGGCAGGTGCGATTCCTTGAAGATCAGGTCGCCACCGCTGGATTTCAGCCAGTTGATGGTCACGCCGTCGTCGAGGTTGAGGACGTTGACGGTGAGGGTCGCGGTGGATTTGTCGCCGTCACCGTCGGTGAGGGTGTAGGTGAAGGTTTCCGGGGTGCCGGCCTGGCCGCCCAGCAGTGCCTTGAAGGCATCGCCCTTGGCGTCGAGGGTGTAGGTGTAGGTGCCATCGGCGCCCAGCACCAGGGTGCCGTACTTGCCATTGAGGGTTTCCGGGGTCACCGGGCTGGCATTGGCGTCGGCGCCGACGATGTCGTTGCCGAGCACGCTGCCGGTGATCTTGGTCAGCTGCTCGGTGGCGGTCTTGGCGGCCACATCGTCGACGGCCAGGGGGCTGTCATCGGTGACGGTGATGTTGATATAGGCAGTAGCCTTGTCGCCATCGGTGTCGGTGGCGACCATCTGGAAGTCGTCCGACAGCTGGGTATTGGCCAGTGGGTCACCCACGCCGGGGGCATCGTTGTGGCCTGGCACCGCCAGGGTGTAGCTGTAGGTGAAGACGCCGGTGCTGGCCTCGTAGTGGGTGATGGTCAGCACGTTGCCCCACTGGCCCGTGATGGACACCGTGTTGTCGACCAGCACGCCGTTGGCCAGCACTTCCTTGCCGGCAATGGTGAGGCTGGCCAGGCCGTCCTTGGCGTCGACGCTGAAGGTACCTTCCTTGGTCAGGTTGGCGGCCTTGTTCGGGTCGGTGTTGGTGCCGCTGGGCAAGTCGGCTTCGCTGAAGGTCAGGTCGCCGCCGCTGGATTTCAGCCCGCCAAAGGTGACGTTGTCGTCGATGTTGGTGACGTTGATGGTCAGGGTGGTGGTGGTCTTGTCGCCGTCGCCATCGGTGAGGGTGTAGGTGAACTGGTCCTGGGTCGACTCGCCGCCGAGCAGGGCCTTGAAGGCGTCGCCGGCGGTGTTCAGCACGTAGGTGTAGCTGCCGTCGGCCGCCAGGGTCAGGGTGCCGTAGGCGGTGGTCACGGTCATGGGGGTGACGGGCGTGGCGTTGACGTCGGCACCGACCAGGTCGTTGGTGAGCACGGTGCCGGTGATGTCCGGGGCGCGCTCGTTGACGCTGTTGGTGTCGGGGTTGGCGATCGGGCTGTCATCGGTGATGCGCACGTTGAGCCAGGCATCGCCGGTGTCGCCGTCGGTGTCGTTGGCGACCAGGTGGAAATCTTCCGAGAGCTCGGTATTGCTGATGGTCTGGTTGTTATCGCCAGGCGTCGATAGCACGTAGGTGTAGTTGAACAGGCCGGTGGCGGGATCATAGTTGGTGATGGTCAGGGTATTGCCCAGTTGCCCGACGATCTGCACGCTGTCGCCGGCCAGTACACCGTTGGTGACCACCTGTACGCCATCGATGGTCAGCGAGGCCAGGCCATCCGGGGCGATGACGTTGAAGGTGCCAGGGCGGGTCAGCTCAGCGGCCTTGTTGGGGTCGGTACTGGTGCCGTTGGGCAGGTCGGCTTCGAATACGCGCTGCTCGCCGCCGTCCTTGTAGAGGTTGACGAAGGTGATGCCGTTGTCGGGTGGCAGGGTGGTGACTGGCGGCTCATTGGGCGGGGTGACCACCGGGGGCACGTCTGGCGGGGTGATGACGGGCGGCACTACAGCGCCGGTATCATCCCCTGCCAGCGGCCGGGCGACTTCGGGTGGAGTATCCAGGATGGCGAAGTCCAGGCCATTGGTAGGAAAACCGATGGTCGGGTTCACGGTGCCGCCGGTTTCGGTCAGCAGCACGAAGCTGTGGCCACCGCCCAGGTCGCCCGCAGGCGTGCTGGTGTACACGGTCGCGCCCGCCGGGCCGGCCGCAGTGGCCTCAAGGGTCTGGGTCGGGTCGGCGCCGGCGGCGATGGCTTGCTGGGCCTGCTGCACTTCGCTCAGCTGCGAATTGTTCGGCGCGCTTTCGTCGTGAACCACGACGTTTGGCGGCTGGTCGCTGAGCAACGTGCCGTCGATATGCAGGCTGCTGCCGCGCCCGAGCGTCAATTCGTTGCCGTTGGTCAGATGAACGGCCACTGCCCCCTGGGTTCCAGTGTCCAGAGTGTCGCCAGCGAAGAGGCGGTCACCCTCGACAACTGCACGTCGCGCCCCATTGCCAGCGACCGCGAAAACTTGCCCGATTACCTTGCTCACTACGCCGATCAACTGTGCCATGCCCATCCTCCGGTGCCACGCGCGCGTGGCAGTAGGCGAGACGCAAAGACCGGAAAGCCTGTAAAGAAGCGGCCGGCGAACCCGCTGAAGGGACCGACCAAAAGACTCAAACTGCAGAACAAAATATGAATAAATTCAACGACATTCAGTTCAAAGATTCTCTATTTGGGAAAGCGTCGGATTGACAGCGAATCGCGTGCACACTGACGGAATTCTGTCGCCCTGCTGCCCCATTTCTTCTCTTGGACTGTTCCCCTGCCTTTAGCGCCAAAAATATTATTGAACTTTCCAAGATTTCCCTGACACCAAGCCATGCCGCACTTATCAGGTACCCCTTAGAGCGAACAATGTGGGGAAAGATGCCATCTGCATAAGTTTTTTTTCGAATAAGGCTTATGCAAAAATCGTCTTAGCACAAAGAAAACTTGTTCTGCGATAGTACGTTACAAGCTTGAAATGGATTCGACGGTCTTTTAGTCAGTTTTCTGGCGCTCAGTACGAAAACCTTCACACGGAGATGTACCCTAATGCGCATTCTGACCCCTCTGTGCAGTGCAGTGTTGTTAGCGATGATGGGCGCCAATGTTCAAGCGATGACCTTGCAGGAAGCAATCCAGACCACGATCGATTTCCACCCGGACCTGCAGTCCAATATCCACAACCGTCTTTCTTCCGACCAGGACCGCAAGGTCGCCAGCAGTGGCTACCTGCCAACCGTCGACCTGGTGGGCGGCTACGGGCGCGAGCGCACCGACAGCCCCATCACCCGAGCCCTGGGTGGCCACAACACCGAGTCACTGAACTACACGCAGTCAGAATTACGCTTGCGGCAGATGCTGTTCGACGGTTTCAACACGCCGAATGAAATCGCCCGCACTGACTCGGTGTCCAACTCCCGCGCCTACTACGTGCAAGGCAGCGCCGAAGACCTGGCCCTGCGCACCATCCAGGTGTACCTGGAAGTGCTCAAGCAGCGCGAACTGGTGGCCCTGGCCAAGAACAACCTGCAGGCGCACCTGCGCATCAACGACCAGATCGGCCTGCGCAGTCAGCAGGGCATCGGCAGCACCGCCGATACCGACCAGTCCCGCGCCCGTCGCGCCCTGGCCGAGAACAACTACTACACGGCGCAGGTCAACCTGTCCGACGCCGAGGCCAACTTCTACAGCGCCGTGGGCCGCATGCCCGACGAGCTCGAGGCACCGGCGACCATCAAGGGCGAGTTGCCGGGTGACCTGCAGGTCGCGCGCAAGGAAATGATGAGCAACAACCCTTACCTGAAATCCGCCGAAGCGGACGTCGAGTCGGCCGAAGCCCAGTACGAAGTGGCCAAGTCGCCCTTCTACCCGCGGCTCGATGGCGTGCTGGCAGTAGGCGCGAACAACAACATTTCCGGCGAGGAAGGCCACGACAACAACTGGCGCGCCGGCGTCGAGGTCAACTACAACCTGTTCCGCGGCGGCGCCGACAAGGCCCGGCTGCAGTCCGACGCCTACAAGATCAACCAGGCCATGGACATCCGCAACAACGCCTTGCGCCAGCTGAACGAGAACATGTCACTGAGCTGGAACGCCATGCTCAACGCCCGCCAGCAAACGCCTTACGCCCGCGAATACGCAGAAACCACCACTCGCGTGCGGGCTGCCTACCAAGACCAGTTCGGCCTCGGCCAGCGCACCCTGCTTGACTTGCTGGACAGTGAAAACGAGCTGTACACCGCCAACAGCCGTTACGTGGAAGTGCGTTACACCGAGGAATATTCGATGTACCGCGTACTGGCCAACATGGGCGACCTGATTCCCAAGGTGCGCGTGACGCTGCCGCCGGAAGCCGTCGCCCAGAGCGAGGTCAAGGTCAAGGCGCAACTGTTGCCGGAAATGCGTTGAGCCGCCCCCACGGGGAGCTGGAGTAGCGAAGAGGTAGCGTTCCATTCTGAACCAGGAGGAACGCTGAAGTCAGCGCTGGCTGAAGTACCGTTGGAGTAAAGCTCGTGACCACCATGCAGATACCTACGCCCGACGCCACGCCAGGCCAGCCGCGCCCCTCGGGGGACCCGCGGCTGGCCTTCGACGACCCGCTGCTCGACGGCTTGCTGATTCTGTGCAAGCTGCACGGTGGCAATGTCAGCCGCGCCAGCCTGACCGCCGGCCTGCCGCTGGACCGCCAGCGCCTGAGCCGCGACCTGCTGCCCCGCGCCGCCGCCCGCGCCGGCTTGCAGGCGCGGATCCTGCGCCGCGACTTGGCCACCATCAACGCCCTCAACCTGCCCGTACTGCTGATGCTCAAGGACGGCCAATGCGCCGTGCTGCGGCGCTGGGGCGACGACGGCCGGGCGCTGATCCTGCCCAGCGAAGCCGAGGGTGGCGAGCAGTGGATCGACCGTGACGAGCTGCTCGCCGCCTACTCCGGCGAAGCGCTGTTCGCGCGCCCGCGCCACGAACTCGAAGACCTGCGCACGCCGCTGATGCCGCGGGTCAACGCCTGGTTCCGCGACACCCTGAAGCTGTCACGCTGGCTCTACAGCGATGCGCTGCTCGCCAGCTTGATGATCAACCTGCTGGGCCTGATGGTGCCGCTGTTCGTGATGCAGACCTACGACCGCGTGGTGCCCAACCAGGCCACCTCGACCCTCTGGGTACTGGCCATCGGCTTGCTGGTGGGCACCTGTTTCGAGCTGGTACTTCGGGTAGTGCGCGCGCACCTGCTGGACCAGGCCGGCAAGAAGACCGACCTGATTCTCTCCGCCACCCTGTTCGAGCGCATCACCGGCATGGCCATGAAGGCCCGCCCCGCCACCATCGGCGGCTTCGCCCAGAGCATCCACGACTTCCAGGGCCTGCGCGAATTCCTCACGGCGGTCACCCTGACCAGCATCATCGACCTGCCTTTCGCCGTGCTGATGCTGGTGGTAATCGGCCTGCTCGGTGGCTGGCTGGTGGTCATCCCGCTGCTGGCCTTCCCGTTGGTGATCGGCTTCGCCCTGCTGATCCAGGTGCGCCTGCGCGACACCGTGCAGAAGAGCCTGAGCCTGGGCAGCGAACGCCAGGCACTGCTGATCGAAACCCTCGGCGGCCTGGAAACCCTCAAGGCCTGCAACGCCGAAAGCGAACGCCAGCACCGATGGGAAAGCACCCACGGCGCCCTCACCCGCCTCGACGGCCACGCCCGCGACCTGGCCGCGCTGGCCACCAACGGCACCTTGTTCATCCAGCAATTGAGCGGCATGGCGACCATCGTCGCCGGGGTGTACAGCATCATCGCCGGCAACCTCAGCGTCGGCGCGCTGGTGGCCACCTACATGCTCGGCAGCCGCGTGCTTGCCCCCCTGGGGCAAGTGGCCGGGCTGATCACGCGCTACCAGCAAGCCAAGTTGACCATGCACAGCACCGACCAACTGATGGGCCTGCCCCAGGAACGGGACATCAAGCAGCGCCCGCTGGACCGCACTCAACTGCACGGCGGCGTTGGCCTCAGCCAGGTCGAGTTTTCCTACGAAGGGCAGAACGCGCCCGCGCTGGCCAACATCACCTTCAACGTCAAACCCGGTGAACGGGTAGGCATCATCGGCCGCAGCGGTTCGGGCAAGAGCACCCTGGCGCGACTGATGATGGGTTTCTACGAGCCGGACCAGGGGCAGATCCTGCTGGACGGCCTCGACCTGCGGCAACTGGACGTCGCCGACCTGCGCCAGCAAGTGGGCTACGTCGCCCATGACCTGCCGCTGCTGGCCGGCAGCCTGCGCGACAACCTGACCCTCGGCGCCCGCTACGTCAGCGACGCGCGCATGCTCGAAGTGGCGCAACTGACCGGCGTCAGCGAACTGGCCCGCCAGCACCCGGCAGGCTTCGACCGCCCGGTGGGCGAGCGTGGCCAGTTGCTCTCCGGCGGCCAGCGCCAGGCCGTGCTGCTGGCCCGCGCCATGCTGCTCGAACCGCCGATCATGATTCTCGACGAACCCACCAGCCACATGGACAACAGCAGCGAAGACGCCCTGCGCCAACGCCTGCACGCCTGGATACCCGGCAAGACCCTGCTGCTGGTGACGCACCGTACCACCATGCTCAGCCTGGTCGACCGGCTGATCGTGCTGGACAACGGCCGCATCGTCGCCGATGGCCCGAAAGACACCGTGATCGAAGCATTGCGCAAGGGCCGTGTCGGCGCTGCGCCGAATCAGGAGGGCTGAGCATGAGCGCAACCACAGGTCTGCGAGGCTACCTCGAGAGTTTCGGCAAGAGCGGCGAACGGGACTACATGCCCGAACTGGCCGGCGCCACCCTGCATGATTCGCCCCGGCGTTCGCGCATCACCGTGTGGGTGGTGGCGGCGTTGATCATCGCCGCCCTGGTGTGGGCCAAGTTTGCGGTGCTACAGGAAGTCACCACGGGTGAAGGCAAGGCCATCCCCTCGAGCAAGGTGCAGGTGATCCAGAACCTCGAAGGCGGCATCGTTTCGGAAATTCTGGTGCGTGAAGGGCAAATCGTCGAAAAAGGCGACACCCTGTTGCGCCTCGATGACACCCGCTACCTCTCCAACCGCGGCGAGAGCGAGGCCGACCGCTACACCCTGATGGCCCAGGTCGACCGCCTGGAAGCCGAAGCCACCGGCAAGCCGTTCGTGGTGTCGGCCGAGATCAAGGCCAAGGCGCCCCAGGTGGCGGCCGATGAAATGAGCTTCTACACCTCGCGCCAGAGCAAGCTGCTGAGCGAGCAGAACACCCTCAACCAGCAACTGGTGCAGAAGAACCAGGAGTTGGCCGAGTTCCGCTCCAAGGCCGCGCAGTTCCGCAGCAGCCTGGCGCTGTTGCAACAGGAAATGGACATGTCGACGCCGCTGATCAAATCCGGCGCGGTGTCGCCGGTGGAGATCCTGCGGCTCAAGCGCAGCGCGGTCGAAGCCAAGGGCCAGATGGACGCCACCAGCCTGGCGATCCCGCGGGCCGAGGCGGCCATCAACGAGATCAAGAGCAAGATCCAGGAATCGACCCTGGGCTTTCGCAACGACGCCGCCAAGGACCTCAACGACAAGCGCACCGAACTGGCCAAGATCACCGCCACCACCATCGCCATCGACGACCGCGTGACCCGTACCACCGTGGTCTCACCGGTGAAGGGCATCATCAAGCAGATGAAGGTCAACACCATTGGCGGCGTGGTCCAGCCCGGCAGCGACATGCTGGAAATCGTGCCCATGGAAGACAACCTGCTGATCGAGGCCAAGGTGCGGCCACAGGATGTCGCCTTCCTGCACCCGGGGCAGAAGGCGATGGTCAAGTTCAGCGCCTATGACTACACGATATATGGCGGGCTGAAGGCCAAGCTGGAGTTGATCAGCGCCGACACGGTGACCGATGAGAAGGGCAACAGCTTTTACCTGATCCAGGTCCGTACCGACCAGAACCATCTGGGGGGGGATAACAAGCCGCTGACGATCATTCCGGGGATGACGGCGACGGTGGACATCATCACCGGCGAGAAGAGTGTGCTCGATTATGTATTGAAGCCGGTGCTCAAGGCACGCACCGAGGCGTTGCGGGAACGCTAGAAGATCAAGAGCTCGCAGCCAAGGCAGCTCCTACCCCGACCGTATTTGCAACCCGAATTGCGTTGTGAATACGGTCGGGGCGGTCGCGTCAACAACCCGAATCGCGTTGCAAATACGATCCGGCGGTCGCGTCAACAACCCGAATCGCGTTGCAAATACGATCCGGCGGTCGCATCAACAACCCGAATCGCGTTGCAAATACGATCCGGCGGTCGCGTCAACAACCCGAATCGCGTTGCAAATACAATCCGGGTGGTCGCATCAACAACCCGAATCGCGTTGCAAATACGATCCGGGCGGTCGCGTCAACAACCCGAATCGCGTTGCAACTACGATCCGGCGGTCGCGTCAACAACCCGAATCGCGTTGCAAATACAATCCGGGCAGTCGCGTCAACAACCCGAATCGCGTTGCAAATACGATCCGGGTGGTCGCATCAACAACCCGAATCGCGTTGCAAATACAATCCGGGTGGTCGCATCAACAACCCGAATCGCGTTGCAAATACGATCCGGGCGGTCGCGCTGCCAACCCCGATTGCGGAATGAAACACGATCGGGGTAGGAGCTGGCTTGCCTGCGAGCTTTTGATCTCCCAGAGGTTTCATCAAACTTTCATGAACCCTTAAACCAGCGCTTCATCAACGATCAACACCACCTTCCCGCTGATCTGGTTCCCCGCCAACTCATCGAACGCCGCCTCGGCGTCCGCGATCGGGAAAGTCCGCACCACTTGTGGGCTCAAGCGCCCTTCACTGAACAACGGCCACACATGCTGGCCCAGGTCGCTCAGCAAATCCGCCTTGAACTGGTCGCCACGGCTGCGCAAGGTCGAACCCAGCAACTGCACGCGCTTGCCCAGCAGCCTGGCGAAATCGAACGGCGCCTTGGTACCGCCCATCAAGCCGATCATCACCCAGCGCGCATCCACCGCGGCGATCTTGAGGTTCAGCTCGGCGTAGTTCGCGCCGACCGGGTCGAGGATCACATCGAACGGCCCGAGGTCGCTCAAGGCCTCCAGGTCGACGTTGCGTACCACCCCGCCCTGCGCGCCCAAAGCCTCGCAGTAGGCCAGCCGCTCCGGCGAGCCGACGCTCACCCAGGTCGGGTTGCCAAACGCCTTGCATAGCTGAATGGCCGCCGAGCCGATGCCGCTGGCACCGGCGTGCAACAAGACTTTCTCGCCCGGCTTGAGCCCCGCCAGCTGGAAGAGGTTCAGCCACACCGTGGCATACACCTCGGGAATCGCCGCGGCATCCACCAGGCTCACGCCCTCCGGCACCGGCAGGACGTGGCGGCCATCGACCACCACCTCCTCGGCCATGCCACCGCCCGACAGCAGCGTGCAGACCTTGTCGCCCACCTGCCAGGCCGAGCCAGCGCCCACCTCGACGATCACCCCGGAACACTCCAGCCCGAGAATATCCGTAGCCCCTGGCGGCGGCGGGTACATGCCCGCGCGCTGCAACAGATCGGCGCGATTGAGCCCCGCTGCCGCCACGCGAATTTTCACTTGACCTGCATCGCAGGTCGGGCTTGGGCGCTCCACCCACTCCACATGTCCTTCAACGCCTTGCAATGCCTTCACAGTGCCTCCATAGTTGACTCATGACTGAGCCCTGCGCCTTGGCGCGGGGCTTTTCGCATTATGCGTCCGGCTTCAACGGAACCGGCGATCTCAAAGACGGCCTAATATGCGTTATCAATTGCCCCCACGTCGAATCAGCATGAAGCATTTCCTACCCAGTTCCGCCCTTGCACTCTGCATCGGCCTAGGCAGCCTTGCGCTGTCGGCCAACACTTTCGCAGCCAACAGCTGGGACAAACTGCAGCCTGATCGCGATGAGGTGATTGCCAGTCTCAACGTCGTCGAACTCCTCAAGCGCCATCACTACAGCAAGCCGCCACTGGACGATGCCCGCTCGGTCATCATCTATGACAGCTACCTGAAGCTGCTTGATCCCTCGCGCAGTTATTTCCTGGCCAGCGACATCAGCGAATTCGACCAGTGGAAGACCCAGTTCGACGACTTCCTCAAGAAGGGCGACCTCGACCCGGGCTTCACCATCTACAAGCGCTACCTGGACCGCGTCAAGGCGCGCCTGGACTTCGCCCTGGCGCTGCTCGACAAGGGCGTCGACAAGATGGACTTCAACGGCAACGAAACCCTTGAGGTCGACCGCAAGAACGACCCATGGCCCAAGGACACCGCCGAGCTCGACGACCTGTGGCGCAAACGCGTGATGGACGAAGTGCTGCGCCTGAAGATCGCCGGCAAGGACCCCAAGGCCATTCAGGAACTGCTGACCAAGCGCTACAAGAATCAGGAAGCGCGCCTCGACCAGACCCGCGCCGAAGACATCTTCCAGGCCTACATCAACACCTTCGCGCAGTCGTATGACCCGCACACCAACTACCTGTCGCCCGACAGCGCGGAAAACTTCGACATCAACATGAGCCTGTCGCTGGAAGGTATCGGCGCGGTGCTGCAGAGCGACAACGACCAGGTCAAGATCGTGCGCCTGGTGCCGGCTGGCCCGGCCGACAAGACCAAGCAGGTCGCCCCTTCCGACAAGATCATCGGCGTCGCCCAGGGCGACAAGGAAATGGTCGACGTGATCGGCTGGCGCCTCGATGAAGTGGTCAAGCTGATCCGCGGCGCCAAGGGCTCGGTGGTACGCCTGGAAATCATCCCGCACACCAACGCCCCGAACGACCAGACCAGCAAGATCGTCTCCATCACTCGCGAAGCGGTGAAGCTCGAGGAGCAGGCGGCCAAGAAGTCGATCCTCAACCTCAAGCAGGACGGCCACGACTACAAGCTCGGCGTGATCGAGATCCCGGCCTTCTACCTGGACTTCAAGGCGTTCCGCGCCGGCGATCCGAACTACAAGAGCACCACCCGCGACGTCAAGAAATTGCTGACCGAGCTGCAGAAAGAGAACGTCGACGGCGTGGTCATCGACCTGCGCAACAACGGCGGCGGCTCGCTGCAGGAAGCCACCGAACTGACCAGCCTGTTCATCGAGAAAGGCCCGACGGTATTGGTGCGCAACAGCGATGGCCGCGTCGACGTGCTCGAAGACGAGAACCCCGGCGCCTTCTACAAAGGCCCGATGGCGCTGCTGGTCAACCGCCTGTCCGCTTCCGCTTCGGAGATTTTCGCCGGCGCCATGCAGGACTACCATCGCGCGCTGATCATCGGCGGCCAGACCTTCGGCAAAGGCACCGTGCAGACCATCCAGCCGCTCAACCATGGCGAGCTGAAACTGACCCTGGCCAAGTTCTACCGGGTTTCCGGGCAGAGCACCCAGCATCAGGGCGTACTGCCAGACGTCGCCTTCCCGTCGATCATCGACACCAAGGAAATCGGCGAAAGCGCGCTGCCCGAGGCCATGCCGTGGGACACCATCAAGCCGGCGATCAAGCCCGAGAGCGACCCGTTCAAGCCGTTCATCGCGCAGCTCAAGGCGCTGCATGACAAGCGCACTGACAACGATCCGGAGTTCGTCTTCATCCGCGACCGCCTGGCCCTCGCCCAGAAACTGATGGAAGAGAAAACCGTCAGCCTCAACGAGGCCATGCGCCGCAAGCAGCACACCGACATCGAGAACCAGCAGCTGGCCCTGGAAAACACCCGCCGCAAGGCGAAGGGTGAAGCACCGCTGACCGAGCTGAAGAAAGAGGACGAGGACGCCCTGGCGACCGATCCGAACGATTCCAAGCCGGAAAACGATGCCTACCTGAGCGAGACCGGGCGCATCCTGCTGGACTACCTGCGCTTGAACACCTCAGTGGCAAAAAAGTAGTACCGGCAACAAAGGCTAAATGATGGCAACCTGTCATCAAATAGTCATGAAGCTGTCGTGAAATAGCCGGGCGCCGAAAGCGCCCGGTTTTTTTTGCGTGAACGACCTCGCTGGCCTCTTCGCGAGCAAGCTTTGCTCCCACAGGTAATGCCACTGCCTGATTTGCAGTGGGGGAGCAAAGCTTGTTCGCGAAAGCGTCATCCCGGTGTTCAAGGCTCTGTGAGGATTTCATGACCATTACCGAACAGCTCAGCGCCCTGGGTACGATCCTCGCCCAAGGTGGTCTTCACAGCCTGTTCCAACCCATAGTGTCATTGTCCGAGCGCCGCATCCTGGGTTATGAAGCCCTGAGTCGCGGGCCGTCCAACAGCGTGCTGCACTCGCCCATCAACCTGTTCGCTGCGGCCCGCCATGCCGGGCGCCTCAGCGAGCTGGAAATGGCCTGCCGCACCAATGCGTGCCGGGCGTTCAGCGAGCAGAAGCTGGACGCCAAGCTGTTTCTCAACGTGTCCCCGGAGTCGCTGCTGGAGCCCATGCACCAGTCCGGCCGCACCCTGGAGCTGTTGCAGCGCTATGGCATCGCACCCAGCCAGGTGGTGATCGAGCTCACCGAGCAAACCCCCACCGACGACTTCCAACTGCTGCACACCGCCCTGCACCACTACCGCGCCATGGGCTTTTCCATCGCCCTCGATGACCTGGGCGCCGGCTACTCGAGCCTGCGCCTGTGGTCGGAACTGCGCCCTGACTATGTGAAGATCGACCGCCACTTCATCGACGGCATCCACCAGGACGCCCTCAAGCGCGAGTTCGTCGGCTCCATCCTGCAGATCGCCCGCGCTTCCCGTGCCGAGGTGATTGCCGAGGGCATCGAGCTGGTCGAGGAATTGGCGGTGCTCAGCGACATGGGCGTCGACCTGGTACAGGGCTACCTGCTGTGCCGCCCGCAGGAAACGCCGCCGCGGGATGCGCGCAACCTGCTGCCCCGCATGGGCAGCAACACCCCGACCCTGACCGAGGAAGGCCGTGACCTCAGCGACCTGCTGACCGAACAGCCTGCAGTGCCCAGCGATACGCCCACGGCGAAAGTGCTGGAAGCCTTCCGCCTGCAAGCCAACCTGAACTCGCTGGCGGTGCTGGACGCTCATCAGCGCCCTTGCGGTATCGTCCATCGTCATTCGTTGAGCGACGCGCTACTCAAGCCCTTTGCCACCGAGCTGTACGCGCGCAAGCCGATCAGCCGGCTGATGAGCGATGATTTTCTCGCCGTGGAACGCAGCCAGTCGCTGCAGCAGGTCAGCCGGCTGATCACCAGCCGCGCCCGCCAGCGCCTCGAGGAAGATTTCATCATCACCCAGAACGGCCGCTACCTGGCCCTGGGACGGGTGATCGACGTGCTCAAGTTGATTACCGAGTTGAAGATCCAGCAGGCCCGCTACGCCAACCCGCTGACCCTGCTGCCCGGCAACGTGCCGATCCAGCAGTGCCTGACGCGCTTGCTGCAGCAAAATGTGTCGGCGGCCATCTGCTACGTCGACATCGACAGTTTCAAGCCCTTCAACGACCTCTACGGCTATGCCCGCGGCGACGAAGTGCTGCTGTGCCTGGCCCACTGCCTGGGCGAGCGCATCGACCCCAGCCGCGATTTCGTCGGCCATATCGGGGGCGACGATTTCATGCTGGTGCTCGGCTCCAGCGACTGGCGCAAGCGCCTGGGCAGGCTGTTCGAAGAATTCCAGATGCAGTGCCGGCGTTTCTACCGCAGCGAGCACCTGGATGCCGGCTATTTCGTCAGCCACAACCGCCAGGGCGTGCGCGAGGAATTCCCGCTGCTGTCGCTGTCGATCGGCGTGGTGCACCTGCATGAACAGGACTGCGCGGCGCTGGACGCCCAGGTATTGGCGGAGATGGCCTCAAAGGCCAAGCATCTGGCTAAGAAGGTGCCGGGGTACAGCCTGCACGTGATCGAGACCGGCGAAGCGGTCCAGGCGTTTCAGCGCGGCTGACCAAAAGCTCGCAGGCTAGCGCCAGCTCCTACCCCGATCGCATGCCACCCCAAAATTGGCGTTGTGAACACGGTCGGGGTAGGAGCTGGCGCAAGCCTGCGAGCTTTTGGCCCCAACGCCGATCCCTCAGGTTGCCTCAGGTCGGCTCAGGCCCAATAGCAAAGAAGCTGCCCTGGCTCCAGACCCCAAGCCATGGCCGGCCATCTACCTCGCGAGTCACCGCCAGCTCGACCAGTTCGTAGAACACATTGCGATGTATCAGCGCCTCGAGGTTGGTGCGCATCAGCACATAAGGCGCCGGCTCCTGGGTAACCGGGTCGATGACCACCCGTAACGGATGCTCCGGCCCTGCCTCGCAACTGTCGTCGACATTGCTGAAAAACCGCAGGCACTGCTGCTCGCCCTCGCCTTCCACCTCGAGGCGCAACGCCACGAACGGTGCGTCCTCGACCTGGATGCCGACCTTCTCGACCGGGGTCACCAGAAAGTAATCATCGCCATCGCGGCGCAGGATGGTGGAGAACAATCGCACCATCGGCGCCCGGCCGATCGGCGTGCCTTGGTAGAACCAGGTGCCGTCGCGGGCGATGCGCATGTCGATGGCGCCGCAGAAATCCGGGTTCCACAGGTGAACCGGTGCCGGGCCCTTGGCGGGGGGAATCTGGGCCAGCAAATCAGTGGCCTTGCCTGCACCGGTCATACCTTGCCCCTTAACGTTCGACGCCCAATAGCTGTCGAGCGTAATCGGTCAAGGGGGGGCCAAGCAAATCTTGTGGCTTTTTGTCGTGCAGCGTCAGCAAACCGCCGCGCGAACGGATGGTCGCGGTGTCGATCAGGTAGCGGGTGCTGGTCTCGATCACCATCAGCTGAATGATGCCATGGTCGACGCCGAGGCGATCGACGGCTTCCTGGTCGGCCCACTCGTCGGTGTTGCCGATGCGATCGTCGGCATTGGCGAAGCGGGTGTACAGCAGGTAGTGGGCGCCGGCTTCCCGGGCTTCGTTCATGGCGTCGTCCAGGCCTACCGGCGCGCGGGAGCGGCGAACCATGGGGAAGTACTGGATAAAGCCGTTGAAGGCCTCTTCAGCCACTACGTTGGGGCGCGGGTAGGCGCCGCCAGGCGGCACGAACGGGCCCTGGGCGATATAGATGAAGGAATCGGGTTGCAGGCGGAAATTGGTCGAGCGCCGGGTTTCGCTGTGGTCCAGCACCCCGGCATCGCTGAGTTGGTCGTGGGCGACCACACCCATGTCACTGACGCTCATACAACCGCCCAGCGCCGCGAGCGCCAGTACCAAGAGCAGATTACGCATCATTCCTCCAGAGGCCGGCGACGAAAAACCGGCGAATGCAGGGCGTAATGCAGCTTTTGCGCCAGCTGGGCCGGCGCCGAAAAATTTCCCGTATCTAGTGCGGTTGTGCCTCGCCGTCGCGTTTGCGCTTGTTGCCCATGCGCACGCCGATATCCATCAGGAACTGGAAGAAACCTTCCTGATCTTCCAGCACATTGCTCCAGAACGGCGAGTGGTACAGCGCCACAGCGCCGTGGACCAGGGCCCAGGCGGCGCAGTAGTGGAAATACGGCGGCACGTCTTCGAGCTTGCCCTCGTCGATGCGACCCTTGATCAGCTGGGTCAGGTGCTCGAAGTTCGACGCGCGAATGGCGTGCAGCTGCTCGACCATCTCCGGCACCTGATTGCCCTTCACCACCTTCTCTTCGAGACGGTCGAACAGCCGGTAGCGCTGCGGGTCACGCATGCGGAACTCGAAATAGGCGCGGGACAGCGATTCGCGGTCGTTCTCGACGTCGGACGACATCAGCAGCTGGTTCAAATCGCGCTCGTAGTCGAGCATCAGCCGCAGGTAGATCTCGGCCTTGGATTTGAAGTGCTTGTAGATGGTGCCTTTGCCGATACCCACGGCATCGGCGATCATCTCCACCGTGACGCTGTCTTCACCCTGTTCCAGGAACAGTTTGAGAGCGGTATCGAGAATTTCCTGTTCGCGGCGACGAAACTCGCGAACCTTGCGCGGTTCTTTCTGCATAAGAAGGACTGGGTCAAAATCGAAGCGAAGTATTATGCCTATCTTGCGCGAAATTGCACGGATCATCCGTTGTGAGGTGGGTTTTTACCCGGCAATGGGAAAAAACCTACAGGCGGTCGCCACCGGTGCAATGGGTGCTGAGCAGCGGAAGGCGTATTCCAAAATTGTTTAAAAAACGAGCAATCGACAGTGGCAGAGCGCCAAACCTGAACGATACTCAAAGATGTTGGCGCGCCATATCCCCCAAGTGGCGTGCCGATAAAGGTGTCGATGGACCGCGCGCCTTTGTTTTACTCCTAATGGTCTTAACCCGGATTCACCCCCCAGAACCCGGGTTTTTTTTGCCTGGATTTTGTGAGGGTCGTGCTGGCCGCGCTCTTCACTGTTGGAGCGAGCGCCGCTCGCGATGAGGCCATCGAAAGCAACCCAGTACTATCAGGCCACATGCGCCAGCGGGAACAACCGCTGGAAATTCTCGGTGGTCTGCCGAGCAAAGTCTTCATACGCCACCCCCCGCAGCATCGCCAGGTACTCCGCCACTTCCCGCACGTATTGCGGCAGGTTCGGCTTGCCGCGGTACGGGATCGGCGCCAGGTACGGCGAGTCGGTTTCCACCAGCAGGCGGTCGGCCGGTACTTGGCGGGCCACGTCACGCAGGGCGTCGGCGTTCTTGAAGGTGACGATGCCCGACAGCGAAATATAGAAGCCCAAGTCCAGCGCCGCCTTGGCCATGTCCCAGTCTTCGGTGAAGCAGTGCAGCACGCCGGCCTGGGGCAATTGGGCCTCGCGCAGCAGCGCCAGGGTATCGGCGCGGGCGCCACGGGTGTGCACGATCACCGGTTTGGCGGTGCGCTTGGCGGCTTCCAGGTGCAGGCGGAACGAGGCCTGTTGCAGCTCGGCGGCTTCGGGCTCGTAATGGTAGTCCAGGCCGGTCTCGCCGATGGCCACTACCCGCGGGTGCTCCAGCTCGCCGAGCAGCCAGTCCAGCGCCGGCGCCTCGCCTGGCTTGAGGTCCAGGGGGTGGATGCCCACCGAGCAGTCGACATCGGCGTAACGCTCGGCCAGTGCCTTCACCTGCGCGGCATTGTCGGCACTCACCCCGATGCACAGGAAATGCCGCACGCCACGGGCGCGGGCAGCGTCCAGCGCGGCATCCAGGGAGCCATCATGGGCGGTGAGATCGAGACGGTCGAGGTGGCAGTGGGAGTCGACAAGCAGGCGGGTATCGGTATCCATGGGGCTCTACATCGTGTGGGTCGGGCGGTCGGACTTGAGGGCGCCGGCCAGGTAGGTTTCGATCTTGTTGCGGGCGGTGTCGTCACCGTCGTTGAACTGCACACCCACCCCGGCGGCACGGTTACCTTGAGCGCCCTTGGGAGTGATCCAGGCGACCTTGCCGGCCACGGGAATCTTTTCGCCTTCGTCCATCAGGTTGAGCAGCATGAACAACTCGTCGCCCAGCTTGTAGCTCTTGCTGGTGGGAATGAACAGGCCACCGTTCTTGATAAAGGGCATATAGGCGGCGTACAGCACGGCCTTGTCCTTGATGGTCAAGGACAGGATACCGTTGCGCGGGCCCGGGTTGACTGGCTGGTTCATTCGGCTTCCTTTACTGCGGCCGGGCCCGTGGACCTCGGCCAGATACTGGCACTTTGAACATCACGGCGTCAAAATTACCACAATGCACCTTTAGGCGTTACCCGGCAAGGCCGCCCAAGACACCAATAAAGCTTCGAGCAGCAACACCCGGTTAAGGTTCGCCTTGGCCAACACTTTCTGACGCTGGGCGAGGATCCAGTCCTGCACTTCCAGCACCTTGGGCTGCGGGGTTTTCTGCGCCAGGTATTGCACCACCTTGCGCATGTCGGCCAGGCCCAGGCCGTTCTCGTCCTGAGTCAACTGGTAGCGCAGCATCAGGTTCGACCAGTCGCAAAACCAGTCGAACAGCAACTGCAGCGGCACCGTGTTCCAGGCGTCGGCCAGTTGCATGGGCGAAGCCTGCTGCTTGAGCAGCTTCTTCACCCCGTCGACCACCAGCGCCCGCTGCTCGCGCACGCCCTGGGTGTGCATCTGCACTGCGGCCAGCGGCGAGCCGGCGGCCAGGGTCAGCAGTTCGTCGCGCTCCTCGGCGCCTAGCTCCGGCAGCGCCTCGCTCAGCCACTGCAGGCTCTGCTCGCGGCTGGGCAGCGGGCAGGCCTGCTGTACGCAACGGCTCTTGACGGTGGGCAGCAAGCGGCTGGGCTGATGGCTGACCAGCAACAACACGGTGTTGCCGGAGGGCTCTTCGAGGCTTTTGAGCAGGGCGTTGGCGGCGTTGATGTTCATCGCTTCCACCGGCTCGATCAGCACCACCTTGCGGCCACCCAGCTGCGCGGTCTGCACCACGAAGCTCACCAGCTCGCGCACCTGGTCGACCTTGATGCCCTTGTCGGCCTCTTCGGGCTCCAGCACGAAGTTGTCGGGGTGGGTGCCGGCGGCCAGCAGCATGCAGGCCTTGCACTCACCGCAGGCACCTTGGGCACTGGGGCGCTGGCACAGCAGCATGGCCATCAGCCGCTCGGCCAGGGCGCGCTTGCCGATGCCCTTGGGACCGTGCAGCAAGTACGCATGGGCATGCTGGGGCCGCCCGGCGAACTGCTGCCACAGCGCTTGCTGCCAGGGGTATTCAGCCACGGGCCGACTCCAGCATCAGCGGCACCAGGCCATCCAGCGCGCGCTGCACGTCGGCAAGCGGCTGGGCGGCATCGACGATGCGATAGCGCTGGGTATCAGTGGCGGCGCGGGCCAGGTAGGCGCTGCGTACCGCCTCGAAGAAGGCCCGGCCTTCCTGCTCGAAGCGGTCGAGGCGGCCACGGGCGGTGGCGCGGGCCAGGCCGATCTCCACGGGCAGGTCGAACACCAGCGTCAGGTCGGGTTGCAGGCCTTGTTGGACGAAGGCTTCGAGGGTGGCGATGCGCGCTTCGGGCAGGCCGCGGCCGCCACCTTGATACGCGTAGGTGGCATCGGTGAATCTGTCGCAAATGACCACGGCGCCGCGTTGCAGGGCCGGGCGGATCACCCGGGCGATGTGCTGGGCGCGGGCGGCGAACATCAGCAGCAATTCGGCATCGGCGTCCATGGCTTCATCGCTGGGCGCCAGCAGCACTTCGCGGATGCGCTCGGCCAGCGGCGTGCCGCCCGGTTCACGGGTCAGCACCACGTCCAGGCCGGCGGCGCGCAACTGCGCGGCGATGTAGTCGCGGTTGGTGCTCTTGCCAGCCCCTTCGGGCCCTTCAAGGGTAATGAACAGACCGGTCACTGGGCGTCCTTATCGTGGGGAGTCGTTGCTTGCTCGGTGGCATCGGCGGGCAGTGCGGGGGCATCGGCCTGGGGCTGCTGATCCGGCGTCGGCGCGGGCATGGGCACTGCAGGCGCCGGGCTGGAGCGATAGTCGGCGCGGCGCTTGAGCTGGAATTCGCGCACGGCGTTGTTGTGGGCGTCCAGGTCGTCGGAGAACACGTGGCTGCCATCGCCGCGGGCGACGAAGTACAGGCTGCTGCCAGCCACCGGGTTGAGCGCGGCGTGAATAGCCTCGCGGCCGACCATGGCGATCGGCGTCGGCGGCATGCCGGCGTTCAGGTAGGTGTTGTAGGGGCTCGGCTGTTTCAGGTCGTTGCGGGTGATCTTGCCGTTGTAGCGCTCGCCCATGCCGTAGATCACGGTCGGGTCGGTCTGCAGCAACATGCCGGTGCGCAGGCGGCGCACGAACACGCCGGCGATTTCGCCGCGCTCTTCAGGTACGCCGGTTTCCTTCTCGACCATGGAAGCCATGATCAGCGCCTGGTAGGGCTCGGTGTACGGCAGGTCGTCGGCGCGGTTGCTCCACTCGCGGGCCAGCACTTCATCGAGGCGCTTGTAGGCCTGGGTCAGCAGTTCGGCGTCGGTCATGCCGCGGGTGTACTTGTAGGTGTCGGGAAAGAACCGCCCTTCGGGAAACACGCCAGGGTGGCCGAGCTTGTCCATCACCTCGGCATCGCTGAGGCTGGCCAGGGTCTGCTGGAGTTTTTCCTGCTTGGCCAGGGCGCTGCGCACCTGGCGGAAATTCCAGCCCTCGACCAGAGTCAGGCTGTATTGCACCACGTCGCCGCGCTCCCACACGCCAAGCATGTCGCGCACGGTCATGCCCGGGGTCAGGCGGTATTCGCCGGTATGCAGCGGCTGGCCCTCGAGGTTGAAACGCCAGTACAGGCGCAGCCACCAGGCGTCGTCCAGCAAGCCATCGGTTTGCAGGCGGTTGAACATGCCGCTGGGGGTGGAACCGCTGGGCACGTCGATCAGCGTTTCCTTGGCCAGCGCCAAATGCTGGTCGAGGGCGTGCCGGGTTTTCCACGCGGCGCCGCCGACAGCCAGCACGGCGAGAATCAGCGCGACTTCCAGCACTAGCAATAATTTACGTATCACGGATCACAGGTCCAATAGCGCGCAGGCAAGGGTTTGCAGTTTACGGGTGAGTGGCCCGGCGGGCCAAGTCATGGCGCCACAGGCCAGCACTGGCCAGATGCCGTAGACGCCATTGCAGACGAATACTTCATCGGCTTCGGCGAGGTCCTGCAAGGTCAGGTCACACACGTGTGTGTCGAGGCCTTGGGCCGCAGCCTGGTCCAGCAGTTCAGCGCGCAAGGTGCCGGCCACGCCACAGCGTTCGAGCGCAGCGGTCAGCAGGCGACCGCCGCGCACCAGGAACAGGTTGCTGAACACGCCTTCGATCACCCGCCCAGCCTGGTCGCACAGCAGCCCTTCGGCGTAGTCGCCGCCCTGCCATTCGTTGCGGGCCAGCACTTGTTCCAGGCGGTTGAGGTGCTTGAGCCCCGCCAGCAGCGGTTGCTCGGCCAGGCGCGTCTGGCAGGCGAACAGGCGCACGCCTTCGGCCTGGTAGCTGGCGGGGTAAGCGGGCAAAGGGCTGGCTTGCAGGATGCGCCGGGCCGGCGCCTTGGGGTCGGCGGCATAGCCGCGCGGGCTGTCGCCACGGGTGAGGATGAGCTTGAGCACGCCCTCGCCCATGGCGCTGGCGTAAGCGAGGATTTCCTCGCGCACGACCAGCGGGTCAGTCAGCAGGGCCAGGCGTTCGCAGCCCCGTTGCAGGCGCTGCACGTGGCGCTCCAGCAGCAAGGGCCGGGCGCCACGCACGGCGATGGTCTCGAACAGGCCATCGCCGTAGGCCAGGCCACGGTTGCCCAGCCCCAGCTGCGACTGCGCGACGCCGTCGACCCAGCTGTGCATCACTCGGTGAACCGGCGGAACACCAGGGAGCCGTTGGTCCCGCCAAACCCGAACGAGTTGGACAGCACCACGTCGATGGGCATCCGCTTCGCTTCGTGGGGCACGAAGTCGAGGTCGCAGCCTTCGTCGGGCTCGTCGAGGTTGATGGTCGGCGGCGCCACCTGGTCGCGGATCGCCAGCACGCTGAAGATCGCTTCCACGGCACCGGCGGCGCCCAACAGGTGGCCGGTCATGGACTTGGTCGAGCTCACCGATAGCTTGTTCGCGTGCTCGCCAAACACCGACTTGATCGCCGCCACTTCGGCGAGGTCGCCGACTGGGGTCGAGGTGCCGTGGGCGTTGATGTACTGCACCGCGTCGGGGGCGACCTTGGCGTCGCGCAGGGCATTGGCCATGCAGCGTGCGGCACCGGCACCGTCTTCGGGTGGCGAGGTCATGTGGAAGGCGTCGCCGCTCATGCCGAAACCGATGATTTCGGCATAGATGGTGGCACCGCGGGCCTTGGCGTGCTCGAGTTCTTCGAGTACCAGGGCACCCGCGCCGTCGGACAGCACGAAGCCGTCACGGCCCTTGTCCCACGGGCGGCTGGCGCGCTGCGGTTCGTCGTTGCGCGTGGACATCGCCCGCGCCGCGCCGAAGCCGCCCATGCCCAGGCCGCAGGCGGCCATCTCGGCGCCGCCGGCGATCATCACGTCGGCTTCGTCGAAGGCAATGTTGCGAAACGCCATGCCGATGCAATGGGTGCCCGTGGTGCACGCCGTCGCGATGGCATAGTTAGGCCCCTGTGCACCCAGGTGGATGGACAGGAAACCGGAAATCATGTTGATGATCGAGCCGGGCACGAAGAACGGCGAAATGCGCCGCGGACCGGAATCATGCAGGGTGCGGCTGGTTTCTTCGATATTGGTGAGGCCACCGATACCCGAGCCCATGGCCACGCCGATACGCTCACGGTTGGCGTCGGTGACTTCCAGGCCGGCGTCACGCACCGCTTGGAAACCGGCTGCCAGGCCGTATTGAATGAACAAGTCGAGCTTGCGAGCCTCCTTGACCGAGAGGTACTCCTCGACCTTGAAGTCCTTGACCGAGCCGCCGAAACGGGTCGAATAGGCAGAAAGATCCGTGTGTTCGATCGGACCAATACCACTGCGGCCAGCCAGAATGCCCTGCCAGCTGCTCGGTACGTCGGTACCCAGCGGAGACAGCATACCCAAACCAGTGACCACGACGCGTCTACGCGACACAGCACTCTCCTTATTCTATTGACGACACGCGCCTGCCATCTAAAGAAAAAACCGCACGCCGGAAGGCAGTGCGGTTTTTCCGTGACAGCAAACGACGATTACAAAGCGTTACGCCTGGTGGGCGGTAACGTAATCGATGGCCGCTTGAACAGTCGTGATCTTCTCGGCTTCTTCGTCAGGAATCTCGGTCTCGAATTCCTCTTCCAGAGCCATCACCAGCTCAACGGTGTCAAGGGAATCGGCACCCAGGTCTTCTACGAACGAAGCAGTGTTCACGACTTCTTCTTCTTTAACGCCCAGTTGCTCGGCAACGATTTTCTTGACGCGTTCTTCGATGGTGCTCATACCTTGTTTTCACTCCTAATGGACATATGTCAGGCAGCTGACCGGTGAGTAATTTTAT